>VYLD01000001.1_pt1 | contig 240703 bp, 233 predicted proteins | sample 5114401 | NCBI WGS metagenome assembly VYLD01 (sample SAMN12291783, study PRJNA351875) | freshwater metagenome | isolation source: freshwater lake | place: USA: Michigan, Gull Lake | collected 2013-08-08 | reverse complement strand
AATCCGCGCTCATTTTTGTTTCTCATATCCAAAGATGAATCTTTTTATATTCTCTTCAAGCCCGATGCAGTTATATAATTTTTAACAACTTTGAGTTTTTAGAGGTAGCCTTAACTGAAAATTATTGTCCAATAATGTAAAACAATCATCAGAGGAATTCTTATTTATAAATACTACAACATTCTCAACATCCTGATTTTCGAAAACAACCTCTTTGTATATAGCAATCCATTTTAATTGTTTACTATCCACTAAATATTTTCTAAGTTCCATTGCGTTGACATTCGCCAAAAGTGTATTAGGAACAATAAACATTAGGTTTTTATACCCCAATTTATTTAGGCCAATTCCTCTTTCAAAGAACGCAAGGTATAAGTCATACTTTCCACTTATAAGTTTGAAGTTATCCTTTAAGTACCTTTTTGTCTCGGCAGTTAGAGATTTGCCGGGAACGTAAGGCGGATTTCCAATAATCACATCAAAACCTTCTTTAATCCCAAACATCCAACCCGGTGAAAAAAAGGTAGAAGGATGGCTATCGTCAAATGGGTTCCAGTCATCCACCTTGCTTAAGAAGTCGGTCAGGTTCCAGTTCTTTTTCAGGCTTACAAATTCTGTCTTAATGTAGTTCTTAGTATCGGTAAACTCTTTTTGCAGTTGCTCTTTCTTTTGTTTGTTTCCTTTGGGGTCAAAATAACTATCGCGTATGCGCTCTAGCTTTTGTACTTCGCCTTGCAAGCGCATGAGCGTGAGGTTGTGTTCTGCTTTTTCTAAGAACGCATCGTAGCCGCTGTCAATCAAAGTATTAGCACACACAAATTTAAAATCAAGATTGGGCAGGGCGCTCACTCCAAAATTATTTTTGCGGTCTTGTGGTTTGTACTCTGCCTCCAATACCAAGCTAAGCCATGCGCGCAGGCGAGCGATCTCCACTGCCATGGGCATAATATCTACTCCGTAAATATTGCGGCTCAGTATCTCACTTTTTAAATCGTAGTTATTTCTATGTCCGTGCCCTACCAACTGGCGCAACTCCATCAGGCGCAGCAGCACACCCATGGGGAACGCACCCGAACCACAGGCAGGGTCGAGTATTTTTACTTCGCTTAGTTTCTGCTGCACCAATGGCACAACGCCTTTATCAAATGGGTGGCTGGCACAATCGGGGCTAAAGAATTTATCGAGGTGTTCTTGCAGCCGCTTTCTGCGCTGGTCGGCAATGGCTTTTTTGGCAGGATCAAAATTGAGCAGGGTTTGCTTCGGCTCCATATCCTGAAACAGCGTGCCTTTGTATTCTACCAATGGTTCTTCAACTACCGCAGCACTTTCATCTTTTGGCAACAGCGCTTCTTCGAGGTAGCTCTTCAAGGCTTGGTTCACCATGTAGTCCACAATCTCGCGCGGAGTGTAAAACGCACCGAAGGCTTTGCGCTGGTTGGCCATTTTTTCCGTTTCAGGGTTTTGGCTAGCGAGCAGGTTTTCAAAAATGCGGCCCAGCATTTCGGGGTCAATGGCTACTTGCTGGTATTGGCTGCTGCTTTCGTCTACGGTAAAATCAAAATCTTCGAGCACATGCACAAAGGCCACGAGCCACGCGTTGAGATCAAGTACACCAAAGAGTTTGTCTTCGGGGTGCTTTTCAAATAAACCTCCATTCAAATAAGGAATAGTGTCATACAATTCTTCCAATCCACCTTCGCCTTTGAAGGGATTGCGGCTGGGCACTTCTTCGTTGAGTCTATTGAAGAATAATTGATAGAGGTATTTTTGAAAGAAATCTTTTTTATGCTGCCTGATCGTTGCTGATGCTAACAGTGTTTCGCTGATGATGCCTTTCTCTTTAAGGAACCAACAAAAAATGTAGCGGCCAATGAGGCGCACAGCAAACTGCTTGGCTTCTTCTTCATTTGTTTTGGGTGCTTGCGTTTTAGCAATGCCTACCAATGCATCAAACTGTTCTTTGATTTGTTTGTAGAACTCTTTGTTTACCTCTTTGATGTCGAGGCTTTTCCAGAGTTGTTCGGCAATTTCGGGCTTTGATTTGGAGCCCATGCCCTGCCACTGGGGCACAATTTTTTGAAACTGTGTTTGCGTTAACTTTTTGCGAAAGGAAACAATGCGCTTTTGATCGCCTTTGTTGAGTACGATGTACAGCCTGTTCTGCTCGGCAGGCGCTATGATATGAAACGTATAAGGTGGTGCAGACGGCAGCGTTTGAATGATTGGAGGCGCACCCTGAAAATGCACGATGCTTTCCTTATCGATGAGTTGTGTGATCTGATCCTTGCGGAACTTTTTCAAAAACGCAAAACGAACATTGATCGCTTCATCATCTGCCGAAAGGCGATAGAGTTGAAACTGATTGGTAACAGGATGTCGGGTAAGGTATTTCTTTAAGTCTTCCTTTTTAGGCGCAAGCAGTTTCTCTTTGCCTTCCTTCATTGGCTTAATACCCATCCATTCTAAAAAGGCAAAGGCAGTCTTTATCACCTGCTCGCGGCCGGGGTTGCTATCCAGTTCCTCCAGTAAAACATTAAAATCATCCGACTTCATCAAGCAAATATTTGAAGAATTTCGGCAATAGGTGGTCTCTCTGTTTTCTCTTCTGGATTCCAGTTACGGGCAAGTATAATCATATCGTCATAGATCGTGCTGGGCACCATCTGATTTCTTCTTTGTAGCCTATTAATCAGACGCAATAGTTTATGATACTGCTTATTGATGTAGGCATTTTTACTTCCTATGCCGCAGTTATAAACACGCTCAATATCTTCCAAAGGAGTACCGTACTCCTGCATTTTTTCCAGGGCATAGGTGAGTGCTTCACTCAATCTGATGGTAAGTTCGGTAGAAGGATCTTCATCTCCTACAGTGAAGCCGATGGTAGAATTCGTGATCAACTCTTCCACTTGCGGCTTGTTCTTAAAAGTATCTTTGAAGCGCTCGTTCTGATCGCTGCTGGCTTTGGTCGCCAAAAGCCCTTCCGCAGTCGTGAGCTGTTCAATCATTCTGTCTTTTTCGAAGGATATGAAGTAACCTGCTTCATCCTTGTCATCCATTAAGTGAGCCAGGTGAGTGTAGTCATCTTCCTCCTTCCTCATTTGAATTTTGCCCCACTTACCCCTTGGTAATTTTCTTATTTTTTCTTTGTAGCTATCTTCAAACTTTTCGTTTCTATCAAACTCACGTAAGTCGTCCATGAATAGGTCTTCTGCGGCTAACAATTCGGAAGTTTCGAATATCTTTTTAAATGCCTCTAATCTCTTTTTCTCATCACGGCTATACAAGTCTTCGGTAAAGTCGATGGGAATCGGTTCTTCATCAAGTACGGATTGATCGGAACCAATCGTATATCGAATCAAATTGATCTTGTCTTCCAATTTTCGCACCAATTGAAGGTAGCTCTCCAGTTGCTCGGTGGGTCTGAAATTCTTTATGAAGATTTCGTTGTGCACCGAGCCTAGGCGGTTGATGCGGCCGTTGCGTTGAATCATTCGTACCGGGTTCCAATGCAAGTCAAAGTTGATAATGATGCCACAGTCTTGCAAGTTTTGTCCTTCCGATAGCTTATCAGTGGCAATCAGGTAATCAATTTCCTTCTCGTCTGCTTTGAGTGAATATTTTTTTGAGACAGGGGCAAACCGTTTGGCGTAGTTTTCAATTTCATTTTTGTTGCCTAGTGCAAATTCTATATTTCGTTTGTTCACTAGATACTTTGGCAAATTATCCTTTAGATAGGTCAAGGTGTCGCTGAAATAAGTGAAGACTAACACCTTTCGATCATCGTTGGTGTTGAGTTCCTTTGCAAGTACTTGAATCTTATCGTCTTTCTTCACCAACAGGGCAAGTTGTTCTTTCAAAATGCGAAGGATAGATAAGTCACGATCAATGTCTTTTTTTAGTTGAGGAATATTGAACACACCCTCATAGGCTGGCAAAGAAACAAACTCACCATTTTCCTGTTCGAATGTTGCGATGTCAAAATCCAACTCATCTTCATCAGCTGATTCTTCATTGTATGCTTCTATGGCCTTGTTAAGAAAACTCAAATTCTTAACAGAGACAATTTTGCTGTATTTCTCAAGCTTCTCTTTAAAGTCAAGCAGTTTTCTTTCGTAGCTGTTAACGGATAATCCGATAGAATGGAGAGACGACTCTAAGCGCTTCAAGAAAATAGTTCGGAAGATTCCATAAATACCAATCTGTCGGGAGAGCTCGCGGTTGTCATCTACGTTCAACTCTAGCTCATTACGCTTGCGACCGTAATAGGCATACCGGTAAATGTTATAGCGATAACAGGGAAAGCCAAATGAGAGAATGCCAGTGTATAAGATTTCAAGCGATGAGTTGATTGGCTTTTCGCGTTCTTGGTATTCTTTAAATAGATCCAATGGGTGAGCGAGGTATTCCAGTTCGGCAAGACTGTTGATGGTGTATCGGTAGGAGTTGGTTAGCTCAGGGTCACCAGCAGCAAGATCTAATAGTCTCGTTTTAAATTGATTTGAAACTTCATACTCCAGATTATCAGGATAGGACTTCGGAAACTTTTGAAGCTTACCATTAATCTCCAATCCATCGGGATATTCCTTCTCAATTCCTTGTCTTGTTCTTCGAACAATGAATCTATTGAGTAGCGGTGTTAGTTGTTCTTTGATAGCGGGGTAATCAATTACTCCATTGTTATCCCGAATCTGTCTGCGCATATCCGCTTGCAGCAATTCAAGCCGCTCCTTTAGTGTAAAATACTTTTGGCGCGCTCTGTCATAAAACCTTCCCAGCTTGAAGATATCGCCACCCGAACCCAACATGATTTGATTCGTCAAATCAGAAAGTTGGTTATTGATTGGTGTTGCAGTTAATAGAAGTGTTTTAGCAATTTCGTTTTCCTGTCGCCATTTAATAAACACGTCAAAGCGCGACCCACCAGCAGAACGAAGATTATGACTTTCATCGAATACAAAAAGCCCAACAGGAATGTCTTTTAAGTCATCGCGTATCTGATTAATTTTGTTCACGTCTTGTAAACTGTAAATGCGTGGTGGGTTTTCAATTTTGAAATCTGCAAAAGCTTTTTCCCACTGCGAAATTAAACCAGCAGGGCAAATGATCACTACGCGCTGATTTTTAGTCTTGAAGAAATATTCAACCACTTTAATAGCAGTGTATGTTTTTCCCAGACCAACCGAATCGGAAAGCATGGCGACTCCCTGGCGTTCTAGTTTCTTTATTAACAGATTGGCATTCTGAAGTTGAAACCTTAATAACTGAGGTTTTCCTGAGAGCGGATCATTTTGATCAACTCGGTTTTCTTTTTCATCCAACAAGTCCTGTCCATAAATTCTGTACAGTGCATGGATGTACATTTCATAAGGGCTGTAGCAAGTTCCGCCATGCTTACTCAGATCAAGTACTTCTTCTTTAAATGATTTAGACCAATCTTCACTATCGTTCCAGAGCTCTTCGAACCATGTGCGGTGTGAAGGGTGTTGACTAAGATTCTTTCTAATAAAATTTACTGTTGCGTTATTATCTTCCAGTTGGTTTAGTTCAAGATTGCCAAACAGCCCCTGCTTGGTAAAGTTCGAGCTACCAATGATTCCAATTGAGTTTTCCTCATCGCTTCCAAAGATGTAGCATTTGGCATGTAAGAAGTTTTTCTTGTAAACCTTGATCTCTAGTTTGCCATTTTGGTTAACATACCTTCCGAGTAAGTCAGCCACTTTTTGGAATTCTTCTTTTAATACTAAGTCTTCAAGGTCTTTCTTCAAGTACTTCTCAGGGAAGTCGGGATCTTGTTTTGCTGGATTTTTAACTTGGTATGCTCGTACCGATGGTTCTTCGCCTAGTAGCAATCGAAAGGTTGTATTATCCCTTTCAAGAAATGCCTTCAGCTCTTTGTAGATCATTGCCATGCCGGGTAAGTCCCAATAACCTGTAGCAATAGAAATTTGAGAGGATGCTTTGTTTAATACCAATTCTTTTATCGTGTTACCTAATTGGTAGTCGTCTGAAGAATTGTCAATAAGTTTCAGGCCTTGCTTCATATGTTAAGCTTCTTAACTACTATTTTTTATCTATGACTCAAGAATTCTCGGAAATGTACGCTAGAAATCTCGCGAAAAAAACGTGGTTTTCCCCGTTTTTTAAGAAGGAAAAAATGTGTAGTGAAATTGTCTGCACAATGATTTTTTTGATTTATGTGATGGCCACAGCCGTTAAACGCATTTTGCTGTCTGTTTCAAGCATTTTGAAACCGTGACTATTCGTCACGGTTTCATTTCCTTCTAGTGAAATCGGTGCATAACTTCGATTCTTACTGTCAGAGCTGGTAGTTTACTTTGAGCTCGCGTGAGGGATTGCAACGGAAATCCTTTTTGCTGGATTGGGAAGAGCAGCAGGGCAAAAAGATTGCAGTGTAAAGCCCGACCCCCGAGGAGACGAGGGGGGCACGTCCTCCTTCGCCAAGTCTACGGAGGACAGGTCCCCCTTCGGCATCCTTCGACAGGCTCAGGATGACACCGCCATCCTTCAACAAGCTCAGGATGACATAGCCCAACTTTCCGTAATGACCTTTTGAACTTTGTGTTATCTTTGCGGTTTATACCGTTAAATTCAACAGAAAACACACATTTATGACCGTTGCTGAGAAACCTGCCTACAAAGTAAAAGACATGTCGCTGGCCGCCTGGGGCCGCAAAGAAATTAAACTAGCTGAGGCTGAAATGCCCGGTTTGATGGCCATTCGCGAAGAATATGGCAAACAACAGCCTTTGAAAGGCGCGCGCATTGCAGGCTGCCTACACATGACCATTCAAACAGCGGTGTTAATTGAGACGTTGAAAGAACTGGGTGCGGAAGTGTCCTGGTCATCGTGCAATATCTTTTCTACGCAAGACCACGCGGCTGCGGCTATTGCTGCTGTGGGCATCCCCGTGTATGCCTGGAAGGGTATGAACGAGCAGGAGTTTGACTGGTGCATTGAGCAAACATTATATGCCTTTGCAGACGGCAAGCCGTTGAACATGATTTTGGATGATGGTGGTGATCTTACCAACATGGTGTTGGATCGCAACCCTGAGTTGATCGCGGGCATCAGAGGGATATCGGAAGAGACTACTACTGGAGTTCATCGGTTGATTGAGCGCATGCACGGTGGCAAGTTGCCGTTGCCTGCTATCAACATCAACGACTCGGTAACAAAATCGAAGTTTGATAATAAGTATGGTTGCAAAGAATCATTGGTAGATGCGATTCGCAGAGCTACGGATGTGATGATGGCGGGTAAAGTTGCTGTGGTTGCCGGATACGGTGACGTGGGCAAGGGTTCTGCTGCTTCGCTACGTGGGGCTGGTGCGCGTGTGATTGTAACGGAGATCGACCCGATCTGTGCGTTGCAAGCTGCTATGGATGGCTTTGCGGTGAAGAAGATGGAGAACGCGGTGAAGGAAGCTGATATTTTGGTAACGGCTACGGGTAACTCGGGCATTGTGCTAGGCAAGCATTTTGAAAACATGAAGGACAAGGCCATTGTGTGTAACATCGGCCATTTTGATAATGAAATTGACGTGGCTTGGTTGAACAAGAATGCATCGAAAGATGAGGTGAAACCGCAGGTGGATTTGTATACGATGAAGAACGGTCGCCAGGTGATATTACTAGCGGAAGGTCGTTTGGTGAACTTAGGTTGCGCCACGGGTCACCCTTCGTTTGTAATGTCGAACTCATTTACGAACCAGGTGCTTGCGCAGTTGGAGTTGTGGGTGAACACAGACAAGTATGAAAAGAAAGTGTACATGTTGCCGAAGCATTTGGATGAGAAGGTGGCCCGCTTGCACTTGAAGAAAATTGGTGTGGAGTTGGAGGAGCTATCGGAAGAGCAAGCCAAGTATATTGGTGTGCCGGTGAATGGCCCGTTTAAGCCGGATTATTATAGGTATTAATAGTAAGGCGTCAGACCGCTCAAAACGGTCTGACGCGTGATACAGATAAAACTCTCTGCTTGCAAATTAGAGAGGCCCCGGGCGGAATGCTCGGGGTTTTTTGTTTTATGGGGGTTTCGTTCCGATAGCAATGGCAAGGCGTCTGACCGCTCAAAGCGGTCTGACGCCTGATACAGATAAAACTCTCGGCTTGCAAATTAGAGGGGCCCCGGGCGGAATGCTCGGGGTTTTTTATGCATGCTTCCTGGGTGAAAATGCTTTTTTTTGAAAGCTAGAATTGTTTTAGATTTGACAACAAATTTATTACCCAATGCATAGTGATAACTTTCAATTAGGGTTGCTTCATTTCGTGCACCTGCTGGTAACAGTAGATGGCCACATTGATGATCGTGAGAGAGTGGCTATTTTGGAGATAAAGAAAGAAGAGAGTATATCAGATAAGGTGTTTAATGATTTTGAAAGAAAGGCAGAAGTCGCGAGCGAAGCAGAAATCTATACGGATGGGATTGAATACCTATCGTCTTGCTCTGACGATGAAAAATTAGCCGCTTTTGTACACTTGTATAAGTTGGCAGAAGCTGACACCAGCATCAGCAACAAAGAAGTGCGCTTTTTGCTCTATGGACTCAAAGCCACTAAGATCAGTTTTGAAGATGTGGTAATGACAGCCAGGATGTCGGGAAAATAAACCCAGATTTTTTTGTGTACTTAGTTTGCCAGGTGTCAGACACTTTAAAAGTGTCTGACACCTGACTACCCTTTTAACGCGCTGCCGTGCTCCTTGCCAACAGTAAACTAGCGGGGAGTGAGACGAGATAGGCGAGTGCAGTAGCCGCGGAGTGTGAAAGAGAATAAATAACTCCGGTTTGCAGTAGATAGAAAAGAGGAAACAGTAGCATACCGATCGCAAATTTCAGCGAGCCAATAAATTGTTCATCCTTCACTTTGTTTTTTAAGAGCCACTGCAAAATGGCTCTTGGCAATGCGTGGTTCACAACATAGTATAAAAAAATAGGGTTCAGCCAGCGCAGGTTGCTGTGTGTGGATGTGATAAATGTGGAGTTGTCAGTTTGCGTTGCCGATGTTAATGTCCTGATGAGTTGCTGGTCGGCCTGCAGTTGCTCGACCAAGTCTGTTTTTAGTTTTCTGTTTTGCAAAAAGAGGTGGGCATCATGGGCATAGTGGGTGGCCTCGATGTGCAGCATCATCGATTGCAGTGATGCGCTCGTTTGGGCAATGAGCAAATCAATTTGTTCTTTTTCGTCTTTCTGTGAGGATGGATTTTCTGTTAACGAAATTGATTTTCCAAAACTGACGAGCACTCTTGACCCTGCTTGACTGAGGGAATCATATTGCAAGCCTACGGGCACAATTTTTACTGCTATGTTTTTCTTGACTGCTGCCAGAGCAATTCGTGCAAATCCTTTTTGCAAGGGGCGCAAGTGCCACCGGTGGTCGTGGTTGCCTTCGGCAAAGATGAGAATGGACTCGCCTTGTCGCAGGAGATCGACACAGCCTTCGATCATCTCGTCATTTTTGCGCAGCGTGCTAAACCCATCGCGAAAGCGAAACACGGGGCGCATTTTGAGCCATGTCAACACCACTCTTGCCCACGGCTTTTGAAAAACATTGGCGCGCGCCAGAAACCACGGCTGTCGTGACGTACTGCAGCCCACAAGCACAGCATCTAAAAAAGCGTTTTGATGATTGGCTACAAAAATAACAGGACCGCTTGGTGTCGCCTCGTGACGATGCACTTGCCATTTGCGATAGTAAAACCAGAGAGCTATGCGGCAGTAGCTTTTTAGAAATGAATAAAGCCCTGGCATACGATTATTTTAACACGGGGATGATAGTGCGGTTTCGCATGAACATCGCAAAGGAAAATCCGCTAATGAGGTGCCATACGCCCCACCACGCAGCGACCAAGGCCATGTCGGGGTTGCCATCAAAGAAGGTGAAGATCAAAATTAATCCCAGTCCGGAATTTTGAATACCCGTCTCGATAGCGATGGTGCGATTGTTTGCTTCTCCATTTTTTAAAGACTTGCTGAAAAAGTAGGAGAGGAGCAAGGCAGCTCCATTGTGGAGTAGCACAATGCCAAACACCGTGGTGAAGTTGGCGGTGAAGGCAGCTCTGTTGTTGTAAAACGCGATGCCAATAAAAGCCGCTAAAATTAAGAGGGATAAGATGCGGATCGGTTTTCCAATGGAATTGGCGAAAGAAGAGAATTGCTTGGCTACCCACATGCCGGCCACTAAAGGCACTAACAAGATCAATATCATATTACCAGCGAGAGAAAGAAAACTGATTTCAAATCCTTTTACTTCTTCTATCAAACCCGGCACGAGTGAAGCCCAGAAAAAGAAATTGAGAGGCGTGATCACAAAAGCAAGCAACGAAGAAAAAGCAGTGAGCGTTACCGACAGCGCGACATTGCCCCGCGCCAGCATCGAAAAGAAATTAGAAACGTTACCACCCGGACAAGCGGCTACCAGTAACATACCCAGGGCCATTCCTTTGCTGATGGGTAATACGAGTACCAACAACAACGTGATAAACGGAAGCAGTATGATTTGTGAGAACAAGCCGGTAAAGACGGATTTTTTTTGTGTGAGTAGTTCGGTAAAATGTTCACGCTTAATTTCCAACGCTACTCCAAACATGATAATCGCGAGGCATACGTTTAATGCGATGAGGCTATCGGGAGAGAAGTGTATCGGTACGGCTTCGGGGGACATGGGGAGTTGGAAGTTGGAAGTTAGAAGTTAGAATTTGGAATTTAGAAGTTGGAATTTGGAAGTTAGAATTTAGAATTTGGAAGTTAGAAGTTGGAAGTTAGAATTTAGAAGTTAGAATTTAGAAGTTAGAATTTAGAAGTTGGAAGTTGGAAGTTGGAAGTTAGAAGTTAGAATTTAGAAGTTAGAATTTAGAAGTCAGAATTTGGAAGTTAGAATTTGGAAGTTTAAAGTTTAAAGTTGATAGCTCGGTCTCAAATCTCATGTCTCACATCTCACATCTTGCGTCTTACGTCTTACGTCTAAAATCTCAATTCGTACTTCGCCACACGCTATTCCCTATTCTCCTCATACCACCGGTCTACCAGCAAGCCCTTTCCCTCTGCAGCCATGACGGCTAGTTGATCACAGCGTTCGTTTTCAGCATGACCGGCATGACCTTTGACCCACACAAATTTTGGTTTTAGTTTGGTGTGCAAGGGAATGTATCGTTTCCACAAGTCGGAGTTTGCTTTCTTGGCGAAATTCTTTTTCTCCCAATTCCAGATCCATCCTTTCTCTACCGAGTCGACTACATATTTTGAATCCGAGTAAATGGTGACGGGTATGCCGGGTTTTTTAATCGCTTCTAATCCAATGATCACGGCCATCAATTCCATGCGGTTGTTGGTGGTCAAACGAAAGCCTTCGGACAATTCTTTTTCATGATGGCCATATTTCATGATGGTGCCATAGCCACCCGGCCCGGGGTTGCCTTGTGCAGCACCGTCTGTGTAAATGCGAATCATTCTCCTGCTTGTTTAATAATATCCTCGGCCACTTCGGCAGAAAACCGTAAGCCAACCTCCTGCATACTTTTAATAATCGGCTTAACTGATGGAATTAGATTAAGTTGTTTTGCTTTAACCAAAATACCAAGAGTACCGGTAAAATTTACATGAAGAGATTCAGCAATTTTTCGCGCTTTCAAATCATCCAAAATTATTGTGCAGTCGGGGGTTTCTAACCCCAGGGCTATCGCTGATGATTCGCCCACATCGATTTTGGTTTCTAGTTCTTTTTGAAAAGATTTATTTTTCGCAGAGAGAATCCTTATCCATTCAGGCAATTCCTTTCCGTATTCGATTTGAATTTCTGGCGTGGTGATTACTTCAGAATAAATTTCCTTTAGCAGAAAAATCTTGTCAATCTTTTCTAGGATGATCAGGCAACTCGTATCAGAAATGACAATCTTATGCATTCACTACATCCTTGCGAAGGTCATCGAGTGATTCGCTAAATACTGAATAGCCGTAGTTGCCCATGGTCTCCAAAAAAGCACGCTTGCTAATGCCCACCAAACCAGCCGCCTGCCCTGAAGATAGTTTTGCTTGGTGATAGAGTTGACAGGCCAACGTCATTTTAACATCGAACTCGGTGAGCCCCAGTGAATCAGGTAAGTCGAGTGTGATACGTTTCATGTGTGATTGACGTTTTCTGTATGAAAGTTACAAAAAATTAGTTAGCAGATAAGGACATTGCTTTAAATACTAAAATTGCTTTTGAAAATCTTCACGGCAATGGCCAGCAGGATCACGCCAAACACTTTGCGCAGCACCACAAATCCTGATTTGCCTATCTTTTGTTCGAGCCATCCGCTGGAGCGAAGCACGATGTAGACGAAGATGAGGTTCAACACGATTCCAATTAAGATGTTGGTTTCTTGGTACACAGCCCTGAGTGATAGGATCGTTGTCAGAGTTCCCGCGCCTGCTATCAGCGGAAAAGCAATGGGTACAATAGAACCTGTTCCTTTTGCATCGGGATCATCTTTAATCAAATCTATGCCCAATATCATTTCCATCGCAATGATAAACATGACAATGGCACCTGCCACGGCAAATGAACCTACATCCAATCCAAAAAGTTTCAGGATCGATTGCCCGAGAAAAAGGAACACGACCATCAAGATCGCTGCAATAGCTGTCGCTTTCTCTGCGTAGATTCTTCCTTCTCTTTTTCGAATGAGGATCACAAACGGAATGGATCCAAGAATATCAATGACTGAGAAGAGAATCAGCGTGACGGAAAATATTTCTTTGAAGTTCATAGGCTATGGTTGCGAAGATAACAAATTGACCCGAGACAATTGATAAATCGAAGTACACCAATACCCGACTTATGTCGACCTGACAAATAACTTGATAAAAGCGCCAATATTTGTGCTAAATTTGGGCTAGATGAAAAGTAGTTTAGTTCTTCTTCTAAAAAGTGTTCTGATTGGGGTCCTCGTCATGCGGCTTCTTTTCGTGATCGATTTTGGTCAGCGTGATTCGTTTAGTACGTGCTGCATGGAGCTGATTGACTGCGAGGAAGAGTCAGAAAGTGAGCATCTCGTTGACGGTAAAGAATTTTGCGAACAAATTGCCTTTAAATTCGAATCAGCGTTTGATAAAGAAACGGTCGTTTCTTTTTCTTTTGACTCGTGGTGTGTCACGCACATCATCGAGATCGTTTCGCCCCCTCCACGCGGGTAGCGTTCACTGGAGCGTTTCCCCATTTTTACATTTCCCTGTTTAAGTTGTTTCTTTTTGTTGATAGACTCATTTGTTGTGAAGCAGAATAATTTTAATGAATTAAAAGATAGTTTAAAGGCTGACGTACCGGCATCGATAGTCGTGTTTTTGGTAGCGTTGCCATTGTGCCTGGGCATTGCACTTGCTTCTGGTGCCCCTTTGTTTTCGGGAGTAGTCGCAGGAGTTGTTGGCGGAGTAGTAGTAGGCGCTCTGAGCAAATCGCCAATCAGTGTGAGTGGTCCTGCCGCGGGACTTGCTTCCATCGTGTTAATTTCCATTCAAGGCCTTAATTCATTTCCTGCGTTTTTGTGCAGCGTGGTTATTGCGGGAGTGATTCAGGTTTTATTTGGCTTTCTACGGGCAGGAATTATTGGGCACTTTGTTCCCATTGCCGTCACCCGAGGAATGCTGGCGGCCATTGGCCTCATCTTGATATTAAAACAGATTCCGCACGCGGTTGGCTATGATGCTGATTTTGAAGGTGATGAAAGTTTCTTTCAACCAGATGGTGAGAATACATTTACAGACATCATACAGGCGTTTAATTTCATTACGCCCGGTGCCATTGTTATAGCCTTTGTTTCATTGGCTATTTTGGTGTTATGGGAGCGTCCAGCATTTAGGCAAATCAAACTAGTAAGCCTTCTCCCCGGGCCTGTTGTGGTAGTCGTGATGGGAATAATCTTGAATGCTTTGTTTGCAACGTATTTACCTGCCTACCAAATAATGGCATCGCATTTAGTTTCCTTCCCGGATGTATCTCAAACGGCTGGCTTTGCCTCGTTGTTTACCTTTCCGGACATCTCGCACCTAACCAATCCGAAAATATATACCATTGCGATTACCATTGCGCTGGTAGCAAGTTTGGAAACGTTGTTGAGCATCGAGGCAGCCGATCGGTTAGATCCATTCAAGCGAATTACGCCACTGAATCACGAGCTAAAATCTCAGGGAGTGGGAAATATACTTTCTGGATTGTTGGGTGGTCTTCCGATCACCTCGGTTGTTGTTCGAACGTCTGCCAATGTCGCGGCCGGAGCCCGATCTAAAATGTCGGCAGTGATACACGGTGTTTTGTTGGCAACCGCTGTTCTATTGTTCCCGCGATTTCTCGAGCTAATTCCGCTCTCTAGCCTTGCTGCCATATTGTTGGTTGTAGGCTATAAACTTGCTTCGCTCAATGTGTTGAAGAACATGTACGGCAGGGGGATCACGCAGTTTGCCCCCTTTGTGGTAACGGTTGTTGCGATCCTTCTTTCTGATTTGTTGGTAGGTGTATTTATCGGCTTATTGGTAGCGTTGTTTTTTGTGGTTAAAACAAATTTTCGATCGGCTGTCTTTTTCATGAATGATGGAAATAACTTTATCATTAAGTTATCGAAAGACGTCTCGTTCTTGAATAAGTCTTCTTTGCGAAGAGCGCTGGAAAGAATCCCTGCCGGGGCAAGCGTGTTAGTCGATGGCAGTAAGGCTGAATTTATTGACCAGGATATCATCTCAATATTAGAGGATTATAAGAATGAAGCTTTTTCGAAAAATATACACTTGGAGTATAAAAAGTCGAATAATGCCATGCATACTTTTTTTAGACAAGATCCAGCCTAAATGTGTTAAATGTGAAATTAAGTTGATAAATATGAAAGCATACGAAAAACTATTACTGGAAAACAAAGCATGGGCAAGAGAGCACGTGCAGGTAGATAAGGATTTTTTTCTTCGCCTGGCTAATATTCAAACACCCGAGTTCTTGTGGATCGGCTGTTCTGATAGTCGTGTTCCGGCTAACGAAATCACTAATACGGCACCTGGAGAAATATTTGTACATCGCAATATCGCCAACTTAGTCGTCCATACAGATTTGAATTTACTGAGTGTATTGCAATATGCCGTGCAGCAGTTGAAAGTCAAGCATATTATTGTCTGTGGACACTATGGTTGCGGTGGTGTAAAAGCAGCGATGACACACAACGACTTCGGGTTGATTAACAAATGGCTTAGGAATATTAAGGATACGTATTACTACAATAGGAAAGAATTGGAAGCGATTGAAGACATAAACAAGCGAGCTGATCGATTGACAGAACTGAGTGTGATGGATCAGGTAATGAATCTGGCGCAAACATCTATTGTGCAGCACGCCTGGAAGGACGAAAACCGGCCCACTTTGCATGGTTGGGTGTATGGGTTGAAGGATGGTATTTTGCATGATTTGGTGAAGATGGATCCAAACACACCGTTAGATCCTATTTACCAATATGACTTCACGTAAAAAAAAGGTCGGGTAACTTACCCGACCTCTTACCTAACCAATAAAAGATGTCTAAAAAAAGAATTGATATTGTGCTACCAACTGTCCATTCATGCCGGAGTTTTGAATTAAGTCGTTGCCCACGGGATTGTAGGTGGGACGCAATTGATAGTCAAGCGTAAGTTTACTGGTGTGCCCTTTCATGAACCAGTTTACTCCGAAGTCAAAAAGATTCATTTGTTTATCGAGCCGATCGTAGTTGGCGCCCTGATAGGTGACATATGGCATCAGGGTTCCGTTTCCCTCGCCCAACAAATCTTTCTTTAGCAAATAGCCAAACTGTGCGTACACCACACTGCCAGTTCCAAACATGGGAAAAGCATTTCCGTAACTTCCTGTAGGCGCACCACCAACATTCGTTCCTTTGGCCGGATTCATGATGCCATTGTACCTCAGGTAACGCGTGCCGTAGTCGGTGTTGAAGTATCCGAGATATGCATTAATGGCAGTCCCCTTGTCAGCATTAAAAGGGGCATCAAAGAACATGGCCACGGACCACAAATTCATGTTGTAGTATTTTCGGTTTGGATCTGTCGTTGGATCAGCATTTGTATTTGAGCCTGTCCAGGTCGCATTGGCTTGTGTGATAAAACCAGCTTCCAGATTCAGCACTTTCTTTTTTCCCAGATAAGTGCCCGTCATGTAAGGTGTTACGTGTGACTCTTTGTCGAAGAAATTCCAAATGAATATTGCCTGGTATTGTTTGCTATGATTGTCCCAGGCAAAGTTGGCATTGGTTGCATTGATGCCTGCTTGCGGGAGCCCATTGGAGGTGATCGGAAAAGGATCGCTAAGGATAATCCTATAATCTAGCTTTCCAATTTGCCCCCGCGCATACACACTCAACTTTCGCGAAAACTCATCGGTTTGATCTACCGTTGCCTGCGCGAAGATAGGAACATCCATACTCATGATCGTGCCGATGCTGGGCTGACTAAACCGAGACAAGCCATTTGTAATAGTAAGCCCGCCCCCGAGGTGCAGTTTATCTGTTCCTTTGAAAACGCGGTACTCACCCAATGCATCGTGAAAGAAGACCTGATTTTTTCGGTTCCCACTATTGGCAGAGTTTTGCCCGGCCAGATAATTGAAATTGTTCTGCCCGAATTGCAAGTAGAAAAACACACGATCGGTAATTTGTCCATACAATTGCAAGCGCGTTCTGCGCAGTCCGATGTCAAATGTTTCCACGGTAGGATCACCCAGCACCGTTGTGCCCGCGTTACTTTGGTTATAGCGAAACCAGATTTGGTTGAGGATCGTTGCCTTGATGTAGTGGCTTCCGTCTTCGTTTAGTTTTAACTTCAATTCTTCAATTTCTTTTGGTTTGTCTTGCGACAAACCAGAAATGGAGATCACAATCAAGAATAGAAACGAGTAATATGAAATCTTCATTATTGTCCACTGAAAGAGTTAGTTTACTTAGCCAGGCTAGGTAGATTTGCTTGAGCGAGTTGCATGAAGTCTTCTGCAAACTTGACTACATAGTGAATTTCTTCAGGTTCCAGAAGATCTCTTTTTTTGAAGAAGATCAATCTGTTTTTGTGGCATTCAATATGTATCTCTTCCCTATTTTCAAGAAAGCGAATGAGTGGTTCAGTAAAAAAGCGACCGATCTCAGGTTCGTTTTCTCCTCGCAGATAGTATTTTTTTGAAAAATCAGGATACACCGCAAAGTCAATGTCTTTGCCAGAAACCCCTTCAAATAATTTTGACCAAAGCCCTTCCGGTTCTAATGCAAAATCCGGCACCGAAAAATCAATATCAGAAACATGAACAATCGTGATGGGTGATTCATTCTGAAACTGTCGTGCTCCTTCTTGTACCGTGATGTCGGATGATTCGATTTTTCCAAATTCACCGTACATGGAAAGAATATTTTCCTCGTAAGGGATTTTATTGCCTTGTTGAATAGGGAAGTTTTTGTACTTAAGAGTAGTCTTAACCTTCTGTGGGAAATAAGCGAAGTCATTGGCATCAGCAAATTTTCGCAACTCCATTTGTCTGGGACTTAATTTTACTTCATACCGGGTCTGGCTTCCGGGTGTAAGCTTGCGTGTCGCAAGTGGGTGATTTGAGAAATGTTGAAAATAATCGAAACCCAGCACAGATAGTTGGCCGCCACTGTGGTGGTATTCTTCTTCGAAGTGATGTAGAAATTCCATAAATGAATGGTCTACTATCTTGGCGTCAGAAAAATTGATGATTACTTTTTTACCCGGTTTTATTTGAGCAAACATTTTTTTGAAGCCAATCAGGTTCGAAAAGATAGCGGCTTCCTTCACCGCGATCGAGTAGACTGAGTCGTTTTCCGATATCTCATAATGAGGTTTGAATAGACTTTTTAACGGAGCGCCATTCAAAATATGGAATATGAACTTCACAACGATACCCACACCTACACCTATCAAAAGATCGGTGGCTAATGTCGCAATGATGGTAATGATAAAAATAGTGAGTTGCTCAGCTCCGATTTTATAGGTCTTAAAAAATTCGTTGGGCGAGGCTAATCGATAACCTACCGCAATCAGTAAGGCGGCAAGAGCCGTATTAGGGATCATCTCAATAACAGGAATAAAGAGCAACATTGCGTCTAACAGAAATACGCCATGAAAAAAATTGCCCCACTGTGATCTGGCTCCAAAATTAATATTTGCTGAACTTCTGGCCACTTCTGATATCATCGGAAGGCCACCAAAAAGACCTGCTAGCACATTTCCACTACCCACGGCCATCAGGTCTTTATTTGAATTTGAAATTCTCTTCCATGGATCGAGGTCATCCATTGCTTTTACAGTTAGCAATGATTCAAGGCTTCCTACCAACAAGAACATCATTACATATTTCCAGAAGACGAATGTTCCAATGGCGGAGAAGTCTGCATTAAATCCAATGTTGCTCCAGAAGTCTCCAATGGAAACAAGGTCAAACGCTGGCTCGGTATGCCGAAAGTCCATGATGGCCGTCATAGGTACTGCTACTAACAATACAACCAATGGAACTGGTATTTTCTTCACGTATTTCCCCTTTATGAAGGGCATCCCAAAAATGATCACAAGACTAATAAGCCCCACCAGAGTTACCCTCGGGTCTTCATGATACAGAGAGTCTGGAATTTGTTCGAATAGTTGTATGGTATCGAGTCCTTTGAGCGTGGCAGGATCGATGCCCAGCAAAACGTGAATCTGTTTTGAGAATATAATCAAGCCAATAGCAGCTAACATTCCGTGTACCACTGAGTGCGGAAAAAAATCGCTGAGCGCTCCAAATTTTAAATATCCAAAAGCTATTTGTAAAACGGAGGCTACGACAATAACACCCAAGGCGAGTCGCCATCCTTCTGTACCACCACCTAGCTCTGTAACCGCACCTGCGCATATAGTAATAAGCCCGGCTGCAGGCCCTTTAATAGTCAGCCGAGATCCGGCAAATAAGCTGACAACAAGGCCACCGATCATCGCGGTGAGCACACCCATTGCGGGAGGAAACTCGCTTGCCTTGGCGATTCCTAAACTCAGGGGTAATGCCAACAAGAAAACTAAAAAACCAGCGACTGCATCTACCCGCCAGTTTTGTTTGAGGCCTTCGAGGCCATCTTTAGGAATATCTAATGATTTCATTTTTATGTTCTTTTTGTAAATCGATCAATGCCTGAAGCACGATGGATAGAATGACTAAAATAAACAGAGCGAAGTTCAAATGAAAATCGCGGTTTACGTTCAATCAAATCTGAAAGACACAATGAAGGTGAAAGAGAGGTGGGTGTGTGTTGAACTGATTGTTTACGCTGAAAATTCGCAGCGGTTGATTTTCGATAATGGATGGAGAGGCCGGCCAACTAACAAGGTGAAAAACCTGCGTCAAGAAAAAATCCCTGCCCTCTCTTTCTTCTTCATTTCTTTCCTCTACAAAAAGGAGGGAGGTAAGCGAGTGGGTAGGTTGCAACCAAATCGAAGTTGAGTGGTCCGCTCTTTTGTGCTCGTCGACTGCAGCCTCGAAAAAAGTGGGCGCCAGCAATTCGAAACTAAACAAAAGGATAGCGAAGAATCTCAAGACGATATTGTTTCTTAGGTACACCAACGACAGGATTTGTTCAAAGGTCTACAATAATTTCGCAATTGTCCAAAGAGATGAAAAAGAAACTGAAGGCAATCGATTGTTGTTGACAGTTTGAAAGTAATACTATCTGGTTTGGTGTCTTCGTCTTTCATACTTTGTTCTTCAGCCTGTTGATTTTGCAGTTGTTAATTGTATAAATTTGACAAAATATGAGTAAGAAGGCGTCTCTTCATTTTTTTACAGTCATCCTTGCAGCGTGGTTGCTCACCTTTACGGTGGTTTCCGTTGGCTTCTACGAAGATGAAACCGCCATTGAAAACGCGTCCGTCATTACAAAATACCATTCATCCAACCCTGGCTATCTCGCAGCAGAGCCCTGCGAAGAGAAAGAAGTTCGAGATGCAGCCAACGAACTTCCGGTGGTGTTTACTTCTGTTAAACTGTACGCGAGATCAGGCACTGCCAACACTTCGTTAAATCGTTGTTTAGGTCTATATTCGGTTTCGTCCTTTGGCAACACCACCAACCTTCCGCTTTACCTCGCGAAAAAGTCATTTCTCATTTAGCATGTTCATACTGGTTTGACCTGCCAAAGGCCACCAGCGTTTGTTCACCTATTTGAAATTTTTTGATCTTACATTCATGAAAAAACATTCCGTTACTTTTGACGAGCACGAAGTGATTCATTCACTCAAGCATTTTTTGCCTGCTCAAGCTCCTTTAAAAGATTTTATTCACCACAATACACTCCACGCTTTTCAGAACCAAAAATTCAAAGATGGAGTGCGTAGTGCGTCAGAAATATTAGGTTACCGCTCCTCCTTTTCGATGAACGATTTTCGATCGTTGTACCAAAAGGGTTCAATTGACCCCGCTATTTTGGAACGAATTATTGTTGAGAAAAAGGGAGTAGAAAATCTGGAAGAATGGAAAAAGAAAGCATTGAATCATAAATATGAACTCAGTGCTCCCCCGCGGATTGGTTTGCTGAGAGCAAATTGGAAAAAACATTATCGCATCGATTTGGATTCATTGGTACAACCTATTCTTTTCCGCATCCTTTGCAGTTATCTGGATCAGGGTATTGCTATCTGGAATTTTCCCGTTCGCGACAATACATTTCTATCGGCTCTCCGAGCGATGGAGGCCAATAGTTTCAGTAGTTTTTTTAGAAGATCAAGAGCGAAAAAACTATTGACAGAGAGCAGTTGCGAGATTGCTGATTTATTGAAAATTCTGGTGGGGGATGAATCGTTGTATGAGCGCTATCTCTACGACCAACAGTTTGCCCACCAGGGATGGTCCGGGATGGTATCAGCCATTGAAGATCAGCCCTATACAATCCTGGATCCGCGCAAGCTATCGATGCATGATCTGATTGTAATTGAGTTGCTGTTAGAAATTGATGCGCTTGATATGAGTTTTGGCGGAGATTGGAAACCGCTGGGCGAAAATCTTTTAGTTAAACCCACCGAGCTTTTTGCAGATGTGCCCGAGACCGAACTTCACGAAGTATTATTCATCTGGCAGGAGGCCTTTGAAAAGAGTTATCACGACCAGGTACTGGCTGGTCTGGTGATGCAGAAAAATGAAAAACGAGAAATCACGAGCAAGAGCTTTCAAGCCATGTTTTGTATTGACGATCGCGAATGCTCGATCAGGCGCTATTTAGAAGAATTTGATCCCGCATGTGAAACCTTTGGAACGCCCGGTTTTTTTGGGGTTGAGTTTTATTATCAACCGGAGGGAGGAAAATTTTACACGAAAGTTTGTCCTGCGCCCGTTGTGCCTAAGTTTTTGATCAAAGGGGTGGGGCAAGAGAAGCGCGAAAAGGATTTGTATTTGGCCAAGCATTCGCATTCATTTTACGGGGGCTGGTTGATCTCGCAAACACTTGGGTTCTGGTCTGCTTTTAGTTTGTTCATCAACATCTTTAAGCCTTCGATGGGGCCAGCTACTGCGTCTTCTTTCAAGCACATGAGCAAGAAATCGCAGCTGACGATTGAGAACACGAACCCTGATGATCGGGAAAACGATCTTCAAATTGGCTATCAGGTAGAAGAGATGACCAATAGGGTAGAGGGATTGTTGAAAAGCATTGGATTGGTGAAAGACTTCGCACCTATTGTTTATGTGATTGGCCACGGATCGAGTAGTGTCAATAACCCACACTATGCAGCCTATGATTGTGGAGCGTGTTCCGGCCGGGCCGGTTCGGTGAATGCACGCGTAATTTCTTTTATGGCGAACCATCAAAAAGTGCGTGAGCAATTGAAGGAACGTGGCATCGTGATACCCGAGCATACACAGTTTATCGGTGGACTGCACGACACCACGCGTGACGAAATTTCTTTTTACGATGAAGATGTATTGAATAAACAGAACACTGAACAACATAAAAAAGTGGAAGTTGTCTTTGCCAAAGCATTGGACTACAATGCCAAAGAAAGATCCAGGCGATTTATTTCGATTGATTCCCATTTATCGCCATCCACGATTCACGAGCAAATCCGAATACGATCCGTTTCATTGTTTGAGCCAAGACCTGAACTAAATCACGCTACCAACGCCCTCTGCGTGGTGGGACGTAGGGAATTGACCAAGCATTTATTTTTGGATCGCAGAGCATTCATGAATTCATTCGATTACCAGGTTGATCCCGAGGGAAAATATTTGTTCAATATTCTTAAAGCCGTAGCACCGGTTTGTGGCGGGATAAATCTCGAGTATTTCTTCTCGCGGGTTGACAATCAAAAACTGGGTGCAGGCACAAAACTCTCGCACAACGTGATGGGCTTGTTTGGCGTAGCCAATGGAATTGACGGAGATTTACGGCCGGGGCTTCCCAGCCAGATGATCGAAGTACATGACCCGGTTCGTCTCATGGTGGTGGTGGAGCATTATCCTGAGGTGGTTCTTCAAACCATTCAAAAGTCTGTCGAGACCTACGAATGGTTTATCAACGAGTGGGTGATATTGGTAGTAATCCACCCCGACACACACAAGCTCCATTATTTCCGCGATGGTGCTTTTATCGACTATGTTCCAACAATCAAAGCCATAGAATCGGCAACAGACATCAAGTCGATCCTCGAGTCGCACATAGAAAATCTTCCTGTTTACGCTTTATCTTAGTTTTATATGATAGCCTTCTTTGAGTTTTTTATATTAATGCCTTTTATAGGATTTTTGATTAGTCTGGTATTACCTAGCAAAAATGAAGCACTGCTATCGCGGTGGTCTTTTGTTGTTATAGGAATCCACATGATTACCTTTCAGGCTTTTCTGGTGTATTGGTTTATTCAGGGACACCCGTCAGCCGACTTTAAGGATTTGGTTCTTTATAAATCTCCTGATTACGAATTCTTCATTGATTTTTATTTTGATGCAATCACTGCTGTTTACCTTTTTGTTGGGTCCATTCTCACTTTCTTGGTTACGGTCTACAGTCGCTACTACTTGCATCGGGAAGTAGGTTATAAACGTTTCTTCAACACCATTCTCTTTTTTTATCTGGGGTACAACATCGTTGTTTTATCTGGAAATCTCGAGACGCTCTTTATCGGTTGGGAGATATTGGGAATTTCTTCCTTTTTGTTAATCGCTTTCTATCGCGGTCGTTATTTGCCCGTGAAAAATGCAGTCAAAATATTTTCTATTTATCGCATTGCCGATGTGGGATTGATTTTAGCTATGTGGGCAACACACCATTTATTTCATGAGAACATTACGTTTGCAAAACTTCAGAATTACGAAATGGTGCACGAGCACTTGCAATCTCATACTTGGATTGGCGTTTTTATTTCATTAATGTTTTTAATTGCAGCGGCTGCAAAGTCCGCACAAATTCCATTCTCTTCCTGGTTGCCAAGAGCGATGGAAGGCCCAACGCCATCGAGTGCTATATTTTATGGTTCGCTGTCTGTTCACCTGGGCGTGTTCATCTTGTTGCGCACCTATCCGTTTTGGGAGTATCAACCTTCGGTGCGCATTCTCATTGGTTTGTGTGGTCTGACAACTGCGATTATAGCTACGGGCATTGCCCGCGTTCAATCGTCAGTAAAAAGCCAGATCGCTTACTCATCCATTGCGCAAATTGGTTTGATCTTTATTGAAGTGGCGTTAGGATGGGGTATGTTGGCACTGTTTCATTTTGCTGGTAATGCATTTTTAAGAACTTATCAATTATTAGTTTCACCCTCGGTGGTAAGCTATTTGATACGCGAGCAGTTTTACAATTTCACACCTCGACTTCGTTCCATCGAGGATTTATTTCCAAAGAGATTGCAAAACACACTTTATATTTTGTGTATCAAAGAGTGGAATTTGGATTCTATCATGTACCGCTACTTTTGGAATCCGATAAAGTGGGCCGGACAAAAGGTAAATTTTCTAACATTAAATCGAGCAATTGGTTTTTTTATCCCGACTTATTTGGTCGGATTGTTTCTCGTTTATAATAGAAGCCTTGTGTCAGAAGAAGTGCAACACTACTTAACAATTCTCTTTTCCGTAATTGGTTTGATGTGTGTTTTGAAATCGTTTACCGAAAGGAAGCACGCACGTTTAAGCTGGATGCTTGTCATAATGAATCACTTTTGGGTAGCATTGGCGATCTCGTTCAATGAAAACTTTACATTTAACGATATTCATTTATATCTCAGTGGAATAGCAGTCGCTGGTGTTGTTGGTCTTTTGGCTTTGCGTAGACTAGTATTGTTAGAAGGCGGTATCGATCTGGATCAATTTCACGGTCATTCCTACAAGCATCCAAAAATTGCGTTGTTGTTTTTCATGATGTGCTTATGTGCTACCGGCTTCCCTATTTCTCCTACGTTTATTGGGGAAGATTTGATCTTTACACACATCCATGAAGATCAAGTCGTGCTAGCGTTTTTTACTGCGCTCAGTTTCATTATTGACGGGTTGGCGATTATCCGAATTTACGCGAGAATATTTTTAGGGCCACATTCAAAATCGGTATATGATATGGCTTATCGGTCTTCGTAGCTGCTGGTTTCCGGTTTCCGGTTGCTGGTTTCCGGTTGCTGGTTTCTAGTTTCTAGTTTCTAGTTTCTAGTTTCTAGTGACAGGTAACCAGCAACCTGTAACTGGTAACCGTTAGCAGTTATCCCTTCTTGTTCATCAGGTAAAGCAACGCCAGGGCGTATCCTTCCATCCCAAAACCGGTGATGAGCCCTTTACACTTAGAGGTAATCACACTCTTATGCCGAAACTCCTCACGCGCATACACATTGGAGATATGGACCTCGACCACGGGTGTCTTGATTGCACCGATCGCATCATGAATCGCGATGGAGGTATGGGTGTACGCACCCGCATTGAGAATAATTCCATCAAACTCAAAGCCCACTTCGTGTAATTTATTGATGAGCTCGCCTTCGACATTGGACTGGTAATAGTGAATGTCTATGCCTGAAAAACTGGCCTTCAGGTTTTGAAAGAACGTCTCAAAGTCGGTGTTCCCATAAACCTCTGGTTCGCGTTTGCCCAACAAATTGAGATTGGGGCCGTTGATGATTTGAATTTTCATTCAGCCAAGATAGGAAAAAGGATAAACGTGTTGCTACCCTCGTCATTTATTTTGATTTTCGTGATGGCTGTGCCTTGATTAATCGCACATTTGTGTGACCGAATCCAATACCATTGAACTGGCAATCCTATATCAAGCAATTTAAAGATTACCTCAAACTTGAGAGGTCTTTGTCAGACAATTCTATTCAAGCCTATGTCCGTGACGTAGAAAAGCTGGATCAGTTTGTTCAATTAAAATACCCAACACTTTCCCCGCTGTCAGTTTCTTCCAAACATCTGCAAGCATTTATTCAATTTGTTAGCGAATTAGGAATGAGTGCGTATAGTCAAGCTCGGATTTTGTCAGGCGTAAAAGCGTTTTATAAGTATCTTCTTTTTGAAGAATTGATTACCAAGGACCCAACTTCGTTGTTAGAAGGACCCAAAATAGGGAGAAAATTGCCTGATACACTTGAATATCTGGAGATCGAAAAATTGCTGGCCGCCATTGATTTATCTACTCCCGAAGGTGCTCGCAATCGCACGATGATTGAGGTACTGTATAGTTCGGGCTTGCGTGTTTCTGAATTGGTGGAGTTAAAAATTTCAAACGTATTGACCGATGTGGGCTTTGTGCGGGTGATCGGGAAGGGGAATAAAGAGCGGTTGGTTCCAATTGGCAAAGAGGCCCTGAAGTATCTGAAAATGTACATCGATGAGGTTAGGGTGCTTATCCCGGTGAAAAAGGGATTTGAGAGCCATGTTTTTTTGAATCGAAGGGGTTCAAAAATTTCCAGGGTATTGGTCTTCACGATAATAAAAGATCTGGCGGCAAGAATAGGCCTCAGAAAGTCGATCAGTCCGCATACATTCAGGCATTCATTTGCGACACATCTTATTGAAGGAGGCGCAGATCTGCGAGCGGTTCAAGAGATGCTGGGGCACGAGTCGATCACCACCACCGAAATTTACACACACTTAGATCGCGATTATCTAAGGCAGGTGATTCAAGAGTTTCACCCGAGAAGTTAACCACAAAATTGAATTGGAAAGTGATCAAACGAGTAAGGTTTTTCGATTCGCACCTCGTTCATTTATTGCTACCTTTGCCATATGAAGTCGGTGTGCTATTGGTCTTTCCTGTTTCTGGTGTCTTTGGATGCGTGGAGTCAGAGTATTGAAGTAGAATACGACAAGAAGCGTGATTTTACCGTCTACAAAACCTTTCGATTTGGTGAGAGTCAGATTACTACCCCGGCTGACCAAAAGCAAATCAAAGACGAAGTACTGAATCGATGGATTGTTCAGGGCATTACGCGGGAGTTGGAGATGAAAGGATTGACAAAATCAGAGTCATCTGCCGACCTGGTTGTGTCTTATGCCGAAGGAACGTTAGCGCGAACCGATAATCAGGCACTGGGGCCGCTGGCTCTTACTCCAGGTACTAATCCGGATCGAAACTTCAAATTTGAGTATCGACAAAGTACATTGATTATTGATTTGAATGATAGAAGTGGTAATCTAATTTGGCGCATAAACTCCACCACCAATATGACCTCCGCAGAAGCCGAAAGAACGATTGATGCCGTCATCGAACGAGGCTTTAAGAAATTTGCCAAACCACACAAAAAGAAGAAAAAGTAAATCGTGTATCATTATTTTATTCGCCCCCTGCTTTTCCGGTTTGATCCCGAGAAGATTCATCACTTTACCTTTAATTTTTTAAAATTCGCTGGAGCTATCCTGGGAGTTCGCTGGCTGCTCAGAAATATTTTTACCGTTACTGACAAAAAATTAGAGCGCACACTATTTGGCATTCAATTCAGTAATCCGGTTGGATTGGCGGCTGGGTTCGACAAAGATGCTAAACTGATTGATGAACTGGCATGTTTTGGTTTTGGATTTATTGAAATAGGTACACTCACTCCAAAGGCCCAATCTGGTAACGACAAGCCGCGCTTATTTCGGTTGCCACTAGATCAAGCACTGATTAACCGAATGGGTTTCAACAACGGAGGCGTGGCTGAGGCAGTAGAGCGATTGAAGAAAAGAAAATCAAAAGTTATTATCGGTGGCAACATTGGAAAGAATAAAATCACACCTAACGAAAAAGCTTTTGAAGACTACGACTATTGCTTTCAGGCGTTGCATCCCTATGTTGATTACTTTGTCGTGAACGTGAGTTCGCCCAACACACCCGGTTTGCGTGAGTTGCAGGAGAAAGAGCCGTTGACGCAGTTAATGAATCACGTAAAAGGACTGAGTAACAGAAGTGGTCAGCCCAAACCCGTGTTGCTAAAAATTGCCCCCGACCTGACCAACTCACAATTAGATGATGTCGTGGAAGTTTTGGTATCCACGAAAGCGGATGGTGTGATTGCTACCAATACAACGATTTCTCGCCAGGGTTTGAACAGCGATCAAGCCACTTTGGAAGCGATAGGCAATGGAGGATTAAGTGGGAAGCCACTGGTCAATCGATCCAATGAAGTGATTGCTTACCTACGCTCCAAATTGGGTAGGGATTTTCCGATCATCGGAGTAGGAGGGATCATGTCACCGGAAGATGCAGTCGCAAAATTAAAATTCGGTGCAGACCTGATCCAGATCTACACCGGATTTGTGTATGAGGGGCCAGGGTTTGTAAAAAGGATATTGACCAAGATATAAGTTTAGCAAAATTTTTGAGTCTTACTACTCTTGCCTTATGTTTCAATTCTAATAAGTCGGCATACTCGTATCAATCTCCTTCGCCCAGGCCAATATTCCACCTTTCAAATTATGTAGATTGGTGAAGCCATGATTGGTCTCGAGCCATTTCACCATATTTCCACTCCTTGCGCCACTGCGGCAATGAATAATTACTTGCTTATCTTTTGAAATTCTATCTACGTTGTGTGGAATCTCTGCTTGCGGAATCAACTCGCCACCAATTTCACAAATATCAACTTCATGTGGCTCGCGCACATCAATCAATTGAAAATCTGTGCCTGAGTCTTTTAATGCTTTTAGTTCTTGTACCGTTACTTCTTTCATAGTGGTTTGAGTGTTAACAGTGGGATTACAAAAGTCATCATAATTGATCAAATGACTTACATTTTTCCGCTCGTTTTTATTGAGGATTGTTATCAGATGAGTCTCTAATGTGGCAGAATCCAATAGCAACAGCTTGCCGGACAGGGGTTCAGCATAGTTTGTCAGGATTTTAATGGCTTCATTCGCTTGCAGGCTTCCGATTATACCCGCTAATACACCCAAAACTCCACCTTCTTCGCAGGACGGCACGGTATTCGGATCGGGAGGTTGACTGTATAAATCGCGGTAGGTGGGGCCTTGATTGTAGTTGAAGACTGATACTTGCCCCTCATATCTGAAAATGGAACCGTACACCAATGGAATGTTCAGCAATACGCACGCATCGTTCAACAAATAACGGGTGGGAAAGTTGTCGGTACAATCTACCACCACATCGTAGCCTTTTAGAAATTCCAGCGCATTTGATGAATCGATTTTTTGAGTAATAGTATGAAAGTCAACGAAGGGATTAAGACTAAGTAGTTTTTTAGAAGCTGCCTCGGCCTTCGATTTCCCAAGGTCATTTATCGAATACAAAACTTGTCGCTGTAAGTTGGATAAACTCACCTGATCATGATCGATAATGCCAATGCTTCCAACTCCTGCGGCAACTAGGTATTGCAGAACAGGACAACCCAGTCCTCCTGCACCCACCACCATTACTTTTCCGGCTCTTAATTTAGCTTGCGCTTCCTCACCAAAACCAGGCAATACAAAATGCCGGCTGTAGCGGTCTTTTTCTTCTTTTGAAAATTCGGGAGGATGGCTCATCTTTGGCAAACCGAAATTTACAAACCAAAAGCGGAATTATGGACAAGCGTATTAACTATTCTACCGGGGCAAAGTGGGAGGACATCGTTGGTTATTCAAGGGCGGTGCAAATAGGCAACCTGTTGGAGGTATCAGGTACGGTGGCTACCGATGACGCAGGAGCGTTGGTAGGTAAAAATGATTTCTATGTTCAAACAAAGTTCATCATCCAAAAAATCGAAAAGGTATTGAAGCGAGCCGGTTTCGAACTGACCGATGTTATTCGTACACGCACGTTTGTGACAGACATCTCCCATTGGGAAGAAGTGGGTAAAGCCCATGGAGAGTTTTTCAAAGACATCAAGCCGGTTACCTCCATGATTGAAATTAAAGGGTTGATTGACGCAGATTTTCTGGTGGAAATTGAGGTGAGTGCGGTGAAGGGGTAACCTTCTTATTTTTCTCCTGCTCTCATGTTGAGTTCTTTAAACGCAATAATAATTTCATTGAGTTTAGCATTCATCTTATGGATAATCATGGAGTTATATATTTCAACTCCTTCGACCATCGCAATGTCATCTTCTTTGATTAGGATACCATCATTATAACGCCAAAACCAACTATAGAATTTCCTTTTTCTGGCCAAGTGCCTATCATCAAGATTATCGCATACATATACGACAACATTCTCTCGGTTTTCAAAAAACAATTTAAAGACGTGCAAAACGGTCACGCCAATCCTTTCATCATAATTTGTGTTTTCGGGGCTACCCTCGATAACATCGATGTTAAATGTAAAAACCTGTTTTGCGATGCTTAGTCTGCAAATAGACCACTGTAATCCAAAAAATACATGGTATAGATTACCCCTTCTTGAGTTACAAACTCATAGGAGTAATCGTCATTTTCCTGAAGTTGATAGGGGTTTAACAAAGTTAAATCTCTTTTTTAACTCAGAAATCTTTCCTCCCGCTTTAAGGTGTTTTTCGAACACTTTTTTATCATCAAGCATTTTTTTAAAGATGGCCGCACCCTTTGAGTTTTCTTTTATCTCGATTTTTCTAATCGCACTCATGTTAGCAAAGGTATAAAATATTTAGCTAAAGCCCCCCGAACACCAGATGAGAATTCGCCTAAACTACAATGGTATCAATAAGTCTCAAATCTCAATTCTCAATTCTAAAATCTCTCATCTCTTATAAATTCCTCAAACTCTCCTCCAGCGATTTAATCTTCGCCTCCGCGTCTGCTTTTTTCTTGCGCTCTAATGCAACTACCTCCGGCTTGGCACTGGCAATGAATTTTTCGTTCAATAGTTTTTTGTCGAGCACCACGATGAATCCCTTTTGGTATTCAATTTCTTTTAGAATAGACTCGCGTTCTTTTGCGGCATCGATTTTTCCTTCCATAGGAATGTAAAACTCCAAAGTGCCAACTAAGAAACTGGTAGCATTCGCTACTTTGTCGTTTACAAAACTCAACTCACTTAGGTTAGCAAGCTTTTTGATTACCGAAGCGAATGAATCAATCTGCTTTTTACTGGCTACGTTGCCGATCAGCTTCAATGCCTCTTTTGGAGAAATACCTTTCGCATTGCGTATGTTTCGTACTTGTGCCACTACCTCAAAAGCTACCAATGCGTCATTCGTGATGGCCTCGTGAGTAGCACCGGCTTTCGGCCACTCCTCCACAATGATGCACTCTTTCTCTTTTCTTTCGTTCAGTTCATGCCAAAGTTCTTCTGTTATGAAGGGCATAAACGGATGAAGAATTTTTAAGAGGCTCTCAAAAAACTGAACAGTCTTTTCATAAGTTACTGAATCGATCGGCTGACCACCTGCCTGCCGGTCAGGCAGGAACTCAGGCTTGATAATTTCCAAGTACCACGCACAGAAATCATCCCACACCAATTTGTAAGTCGTGTGCAAGGCATCCGATATTCTGAATTTCGAATAGTGATCTTCCAACTCAACGAGTGATTGATTCAACTTCGACTCCAACCACTCAATGGCAATCTTATTTTCTTGCGGTTGCTCTATCTTTACTACTTCCCATCCCTTCACCAACCGAAATGCATTCCAGATCTTGTTTGAAAAATTTCTTCCCTGCTCACACAACTTCTCATCAAACAACAAATCATTACCGGCTGGCGAACTAAACAACATACCAGTGCGCACACCATCAGCACCGTACGTTTTAATCAAGTCGAGCGGGTCAGGCGAGTTGCCCAAACTCTTCGACATTTTCCTTCCTTGCTTGTCGCGCACAATGCCCGTGAGGTACACATTTTTGAACGGCATCTCTCCACGATACTCATAGCCCGCCATGACCATCCGCGCCACCCAGAAAAATAAAATTTCCGGAGCGGTGATTAGGTCGTTGGTAGGGTAGTAGTAGTTTAAATCCGCGTTGCCTGCCTTGCCGGCAGGCAGGCCCTTGTTTTTAGGATCGCCAAAAACAGTCGGGTCAAAAACTGAAATCGGCCACAGCCAGCTTGAGAACCAGGTGTCGAGGACGTCTTCGTCTTGTCTTAAATCTTCAATTAAGATTTGGGATTTGAGATGTGAGATTTGAGCATAAGCCTCGTCTCGAGTCTTTGCCACCACAAAACTTCCATCCGGTGCGTACCATGCTGGTATCCTTTGTCCCCACCACAACTGCCGCGAGATGCACCAGTCGCGCACGTTCTCCATCCAATGCTTGTAGGTGTTTTTAAATTTTGGTGGAATCAATTGAATGGTGTCGTTCATCACGTTCTCAAGCGCAGGTTTTGTGAGGTCTTTCATGCTCACAAACCATTGTTGCGACAAGCGTGGCTCAATCACCGCATCGGTGCGCTCCGAGTGGCCAACATTGCTTTTGTAGTCTTCTACCTTGCTTAGCAGACCTTTCTCTTCCAGCTCCTTGCCAATTTTCTTGCGCGCAATAAAGCGGTCTTCGCCTACATAAATTTTTGCCAGCGCATTCAGCGTTCCATCGTCATTCAAAATGTCAATGACTTCCAGCTTGTGTTTCAAACCTAACTCATAGTCATTCAGGTCATGCGCAGGCGTTACTTTCAAACAGCCCGTACCGAAATCCATCGCTACATATTCGTCTTCAATAATCGGTATCGCACGGTTGATCAACGGAATCAACACCTTCTTTCCTTTCAGGTGTTTGTATCGTTCATCGTTCGGGTTGATGCAAACCGCACTATCAGCCATAATGGTTTCTGGCCGTGTGGTGGCAATGGTCACAAACTCACTGCTGCCTTCAATGGCGTAGTTTATATAATACAACTTCGAGTTGACATCTTTGTAGTTCACCTCATCATCCGACACAGCTGTTTTTCCTGCGGGGTCCCAGTTCACCATGCGCAGCCCGCGGTAGATGTACCCTTTTTTATATAAGTCGATGAACACGTCAATCACGGCATCTGTCATGGGCGGATCCATCGTAAACTTCGTGCGCTCCCAATCGCATGAGGCACCCAGTTTTTTCAACTGCTCTAAAATGATGCCGCCATATTTTTCTTTCCACTCCCAGGCATATTTCAAAAACTCCTCGCGCCCGATGTCCGATTTCTTGATTCCTTTTTCTTTGAGCATAGCCACCACGCGCGCCTCCGTAGCAATGGAAGCGTGGTCAGTGCCCGGCACCCAGCAGGCCTCTTTGCCCTCCATGCGCGCCTTGCGAATGAGTACATCCTGAATGGTGTTGTTGAGCATGTGGCCCATGTGCAGCACACCCGTTACGTTGGGGGGCGGAATCACGATCGAGTACGGTTCTTTATTGGGGTTGGGCTCCGAGTGGAAGAAACCCTTGTCCATCCAGTACTGATACCATTTGTCTTCTACTTCTGCGGGGCTGTATTTGGTTGCAAGTGCCATTGACGATTAAAATAAGAGGGCAAAAATAAGAAATAACAACGGACGAGCGATGGGTATTTTGAATTGTTGGTGGCCTGCCCACCGTAGCTTTTTTAGCCATCGTAGCTTTAGCGAAGATGGCAGCGGAGGTGGGCGGCACCCCGATGCGCGATCCCTCTCGCATGCCATCGGAGCCGCCTGCCTGCCGGTAGGCAGGGGCTATACACTACAAGTCCGCGCCACGCGCCAACCAACCCTTGGCGGGCTTTCCGTTCCTATCCCTTGCCGGTCAAGCGCCACTCATGAGCGATGCGAGCATCAAGATTAGCCAATAGGTGAAAAAAAATCGAGTTTCGCAAGGCAAGCCATTCCTGAATGATTGGCGCAGGTTTGTGATTGTGAGTTGCGTATATTTGAGAGTTGTATCAATTACATTATGGAGACGCGAAATAGAATAACTGAGCTTGATAGTATCGAAGTGCTTAAAGTCGTGAATCAAAAAGTCGCTTTTCCTAAGCATTATCACGAAACATACTGTATTACACTAATTGAAAGTGGACTAGAGGCGATACAGACGGAGGGTGCAACAATCATATCAGAAAAGGGGATGATTACCATTACTAACCCATGCGAGGTTCATGCTAACCCAATTGTGGACAAAGACATGGTTAATAGTTTCACAACTATCTATTTATCGCCTGATTTAGTCGAGTATTACCTTGGCAAAAAAAACTTGATTTTTTCTCACCAGCAGTTTTTGAATATTGAATATATAAGAAGTTTCAGGGAAACAGTAAAAACAATTAAACAAGCTAATATTGAAAAAATGGAGAGTAATTTAGGCCCACTCTTACATAGTTTTAGCGGGGAAGAAAAGTCAATAACAGAAAACACTAAATACTCGAATCGCCAATGGAAAGAATTGATGCTTCTAATAGAGAATAGCCTACGAAACAAAATCACGTTAGATTTCCTATCACGATTTATAAACATGAATAAATATAATTTCGCTAAAGAATTCCGATTAAAATTCGGTCTATCTCCTATAAATTATATAATCATGCGAAGGGTTTTCAAAGCCAAAGAATTGATTGTCAAAAGTACGAATCTTACTCAACTTGCCTACGAGTTTAGCTTTTCAGACCAGGCACATTTCTCCAAGCAATTTAAGAGATTCGTAGGCATTTCTCCCATTGCCTACAAAAATCAGCTTTCATAGATTTACCAAGATTATACAAGTAATCGGGCAGAGTACGACTCATTTTTGTCGAAAACAAAATCATTTGATGATGAAATACATACAAACACTTCTGTTTATTTTTTTTGCAGCTGGATTGTTCGCTCAAGATAATTTTGATACACCCACATCACGCAAAAACATGAAAGCTGATTTAGACATGTTTTATAAAATGCGTGAAGCAGCAAATTCCGGGGTTTATAAATATCGTACAAAAGCCCAGATGGACAGCATCTACCAATGGGGTCGTGCGGAGATAGAACAAAGCAAAAGCATTGGTGAGTTCTACAACATTCTCTCTAAGATAACCGATTTTGAAGGCAGCTTGCATAATGATACAGAACTCCCTAAAAAAATCCGCAAATCTATTTTAGACGAGCCATCTGGTTATTTTCCGTTTCCAATTAAATTGATTGAAGGGAAATGGGTTTGCAATACCAAGGCGTCCATTGTTCCGTTAGGAAGTTCAATCATTAGTATAAATGACAAAAACATAAATGAACTAATACCCGAATTATACAGATATTATACTACCGATGGCTTCAACATAACCGGTAAGCAGATTGGCATTAACAAAAACTTTCCACTTTATTACCGAATGCGTTTTGGTAGAAAGGAATCTTTCGAAATAAAGTATAAAACCAAGGAAGAGGACGTAAGAAAAGTAACCGTAAAAGGAGTCTCTTACGAAGAAGCAAAAAAACGCTTCCAAGATAGGCACAGCAAAGATTCTGATTCGTTGCTGTATACCCCTCCCAATGATTTAATAAAAAATAAAAACGTCTACCATAGTCAAATAATCAATGATTCGATTGCTATTTTCACGGTAAACACATTTGTTATAGGTTCAGATGCAGAAGATCCTTCTCACAAAGCATATATCAAATACTTAGATTCAGTATTCACCGAATTTAGCGCGAAATTTATCAGGCATTTAATAGTCGATGTTCGCTACAACGGAGGCGGAAACGATCCCAATGATTTAGTTACTTATTCCTATTTGACAAAAAGGAACTTTCAAGAAAACATAGAAGCATGGATACCCTTCAGGAAAATACCATACTGGAACCGCATTAAGGGAGAGCTACCATTTTGGCAAAAGCCAATTGCAAAACTAATTTTCCAGAGACAATTGAAGAATGATTTTGTGTCGGAAAAAAAAGGAAGGTACTATCAGGATGGCAGCAGTAATGATCATAAAGTATGGAGGCCTAGTCCTAATGCGTTCAAAGGAAAGATTTACCTGTTAATCAACCCGAGAGTTGCTTCAGCAGGAAGCATGTTTGCATCAATGTTGGCAAGTGATTCTACCACAATTACTGTTGGAGAAGAAACACAAGGAGGGTATTATGGACATAATGGACATACTGCTATCAGGTATCAATTAAAATATAGCAAGATTAAAACTTCATGGTTCATAGTCAATCTTAAACAAGATGTAAGAACTAAAGAAAGTCAACCATTTGGGTATGGCGTACTACCTCACTATAGGGTAGAACAATCATACTCAGATTTTCTAGATAACGAGGATACCGCAATGAAATTTCTCAAGAATTTAATTCAAGAAAAATGAAAACAGGGTGCATACACCTTTCTAGAATTGGCAGGACGACATTGGTTATGTCAAACGAATTATATGGAAGTAGAATCTGCAAAATATTAAAACACCTTTTTGAATAGAGAACACCAACTGGTAATGTCCAGACGTGTTGAGTCGAAAGACATCGCAGCTTTTTTGTGGCGTCAGGTCTTCCGACCTGACGCCAATGTCCGATTCGTGTCCCTTGAACCATTTTTTCTTTCCAACCAACTCTTATTATTTGAATTATTTTGCTGCCAATGTTGACATGTAAATTTGATTTGTAAATTTGGTGCTAACGCAGTTAGGAATATTAAAATTGACCTATCGCTCAACAAGTATCAGATAACAGAAGAAAAATGGCAAACAAAGAACTTGCAGAATTGACAGATCAGGAATTACTAGAAGAGGCAAAGAAAATGAAATCATTTTCCATTACCAGCGCTTTGTTTATTGGATTCTTGGCGGGAGTTATAATTTACAGCGTTGTTGAAAGCAGCTGGGGTATGCTCACTTTAATCCCTTTGTATTTTATTTATTAAATTGGTGAATGATCCAAAGAATAAAAGAAGCAAAGACTTGGAGCTGCTACTGAAAGAACGAAATTTAAAGTAGCCAGTGTTGTCTCATTAGGTCTTCCGACCTGATCCTTTCTAAATTTGATTTATGGTTAAGCATCTACTGAAAGTGTAAAATGCAAGCAAAACAATTTACTTACAACAATCTTGGCTATTGGTTTCTTCTGTTATTCGTATTAGTTTTTGCGGGGTTTTATCACACCTATTTTAATGATTTGCTGGACGTCAAACCTGCGATCATTCACATCCATTTTTTGCTACTGGGTTTGTGGATTTTGATGTTGATAGCGCAACCCTTTTTGATCAAGTATAAAAAACTGGCAACGCATCGGTTTCTCGGTAAAGTAAGCTATGTGCTGGTGCCATTGGTTTTGTTGAGCGCATGGTTGTTGGCGAGAAGTGAGTATCACCGAAAGATTGCAAGACTCACAGAGGCAGCTTCAGCTGGTCTCAATAACTTGAGTGAGTTTGAGATTTTGAAGAAGGCATCGACCAATCCGGCTACAATTGTTGCGTTGTTTGTGTTTGCAACGTTTTATCTACTGGCAATTTGGTACAGAAAACAATCAGCTAAGCACGCGAGGTACATGCTGGCTACAGCGCTGATACTGCTGGGCCCAACGGTAGACAGAATTATATTCATCAACTTAGGGATAAATCGTTTGCTGGGCAGTTCACCCTATTTTGTGTCTGTGCTAATGATCGATTTGATTTTGGCAGTGTTGCTTTATGTTGATTTCAAGAACCAACGAGAAATCAAAACACTCACGTGCTGTCTTCTGATCTTTGTTGCCAGCCAGTTGGCGTTCTACGTCTTACCAACTTTCGATTGGTGGGCAGTGTTTGTAAAAAGCATGATGTTGCCAAACGCTTGGTGACGCTGGCGCGGAAGCCAAAGTGTGAAGTAGAAGTTGTTTTTGAATTACTTTAATTTAGTGCTTTGTAAACATTGAAATGTATGAGTAAGAACAGGTTGTCTTCCCAACAAACGAATCAATTGCTAACACTATTGGGTGATCGTTTCTCGAAAAACAGCAGTCGTCATACAGATTTGGTGTGGAAAGATCTTCTGCCGAAGCTGAGAGATTCACCCGATAAACTTTGGTCTCTAAATGAAATGGAGCGAACGGGCGGTGAACCAGATGTCATTAGTTATGACAAAAAGACAAACGAATACATTTTTTGTGATTGTTCTGGCGAAAGCCCGGCTGGCCGCAGGAGTATTTGTTACGACCGTGAAGCGCTCGAATCCAGAAAGGAGAACAAACCGAAAGATAGCGCAGTAGGGATGGCAGAAGCAATGGGCATAGAGCTATTAACAGAAGAGCAGTATAAGGCACTTCAAAAAGTAGGAAAATTTGATGCGAAGACTTCAAGTTGGGTGAAAACGCCCACTGCGATCAGGAAATTGGGTGGCGCCATATTTTGTGATTTTCGTTACGGCCAGGTATTTACCTACCATAATGGGGCGGAGTCATATTATGCAGCTAGAGGATTTCGTGGATTGCTAAGAGTGTAGTTATTTTTTTTTCATTTAGACTGATCCTCACTACTCTGACCAACGCGTTGGTTCGTATTTTTTATGTTCTAAAAACAAACTCTTCTTGTTAGAGTTTGTAACTGAATTCACCATAAATTTGATTGAACAAAGATAGGGTAGCAATATGAGTGATATAAAGTTATTTGAAGCTAAAAAGGTTAGAACCTACTGGGATGAAGAAAAGGAGCTTTGGTACTTTTCTGTTATTGATGTTATTGAAGCTCTTACTGGCACTGACAGGCCAAGAAAGTATTGGAGTGACCTAAAAGCTAAATTGACAAAAGAAGGAAGCCAACTGTCCGATAATATCGGACAGTTGAAAATGGCAGCCGAAGATGGCAGAATGCGGCTTACCGATGTAGCCGACACAGCTCAAATTTTGCGATTAATACAATCTATCCCATCACCCAAAGCAGAACCATTCAAACAATGGCTTGCACAGGTTGGCTATGAGCGAATCGAAGAAACGGAAGACCCTGAATTAAGTTTTGATCGTGCAATGGAAACTTATCTTGCCAAAGGGTATAGTAAATCATGGATAAACCAACGATTAAAGAGTATTGAGGTACGGAAAGAGCTTACTGATGAATGGGAAAAACGAGGAGTTAAAAAAGGAATGGACTTCGCAGTTCTTACCGACATTATTACCAAAGCATGGAGTGGAAAATCGGTTAAACAATACAAACAACACAAGACGTTAAAAAAAGAGAACCTTCGCGATCACATGACCAACTTGGAACTAGTATTGAATATGTTGGCAGAAGCAACAACCTCCGAGATTTCAAAAAGTAGGAAACCAAAGACCTTGGATGAAAGCAAGGTAATAGCCAAGCAGGGTGGAACAGTTGCCGGAAATGCACGAAAAGAGATCGAAACTAAAACGGGAGAGAAGGTGGTGAGTAGTTTGAATGCAAAGCAGATAGCACAAGGCAAACCAAAAAGGAAGTTGAAGTAATGGTATACTGGTTAATTGATGCTAGACTATTTCATCCTCCCATCCTCACTCGCCAATTGGCCGGATACAAATTGTTGATTCGGTTGCCTAAAAGATTTACCCAACCGAGCGGATGGTTTTGATAAGTAACTAGCGCAAATCCTTTTTGACCTTCACCAATCAAAGGTGTTTCCTTCCTGAGATAAGCCAGTGCATGATCTAATGACAATTCGATTTGAGGAAATTGATTTCTATTTAATTCAAGCGAAAGAGCTACCGCATGTTCGGGTATTAATTTTTCATGCTTGAGCGTAGCCACTGCTGTGCCTTTTGTTACTACGTTTAGATTATTGGCCAGCCAGTTAATTTCAGTGCTAAATTGCTCCGGCAATGCTACTATCAAATCATCGAGTAAAATCAATTGATGGGGGTGGAGCAACCATTCGTTGACTCGCTCTGCTATTTTTTTAGAGACCACTGGTAGTTGGGTCTTGGTACGCATCGATACTTCTTCGGCCTCGTCTTTTTTTCGCAGCACGGAAATAAAAAAACCTTCGCCTTTTACTTTGTGCGGAAAGAAGCGATACCCATAAATCCCATTCTTAACTATTTCTTCAATCTCCCAATCACTTTCCACTCCTGCCTGCCGGACAGGCAGGTTCAACTTTAAACTTTCGCCTTTTCCTTCGCTCACCAACCAACCCACATTTTCCTCATTCTCTTTTTCATTATATGTGCACGTACAATAGATTAAAATCCCATCTTGCTTTAAGGCTGGCCAAACGTCTGCCAATATTCGCTGTTGTCGCTGCGAGCAAAGCGCTACATTATCTTCGCTCCATTCTTCCATTGCTTTCGGGTCTTTGCGAAACAGACCTTCTCCCGAACAAGGCGCATCCACTATCATCACATCAAAAAATCCATTCAGTCGCTGAAAGTCTTTAGGATCATTGTTGGTCACCACCGCGTTTGCATGTCCCCATTTTTGAATATTCTCCGATAGGATAGAAGCACGCGATCGAATGACTTCATTACTTACCAGCAAAGATTCTGGATTCAGTAGACTTAGCAAGTGTGTCGACTTGCCACCAGGCGCTGCGCAAAGATCAAGTACGCGGAGCGGTTTGGTCAAATCGACTGTTTGCTTTAGGGCCTGTTCCAAAAACATAGAGCTGGCTTCTTGCACATAGTAGGTGCCTGCGTGGAAGGTTGGATCTAGTGTAAAAGAAGGTCTTTCCGGCAAGTAGTACCCGAAGTCTGTCCAAGCTATCTTTGGCAGGTCGTAAGCTTTTTGTTTTCCGGGATTCAGGCGAATGCTAGTGAAAGAAGGCTGTTGATGAATGGCTTCGAAAGCCGGCCATTCTTCGGCCAGGGTAGCTTGCATTCGTTTTTGAAAGGCCGCAGGAAATTGCATTGGTCAAAAATATTGGTTGCGCAAGTCGGAAACAACCTTGAGGTATCTATTTAAAATCGATAACTTTGTCACATGCCCGTTATATCCATGTTTTATGGTCTGATTGTGTTAATGTACTACCTTGACACAAAGAAACATAAGCTACCTCACATTCATGTGAAGTACGTAGAGTTTGAGGCAGTTTATCAGATACCGGAAGGAAACATCGTAGAGGGTTCATTGCCTTCAAATAAGGCAAAGCTCGTGTCTGCCTGGATTGAAATTCATTTGGATGAATTAATGGCAAATTGGAATTGGTCTCGACAGGAAACAAAGTTTTTATGATTGATCCGCTTAAGTAATGAACCCGCGCGTTGAATCTGTTACCTATAAAAGTCCCTACCGACTTAGGATTGTTTTTGAAAATGGCGAGCGTAAAGAGTTTGACTTTTCATCGTATCTACATTTTCCCGTGTATACTTCTCTTATGGATGAATCAGTATGTAGAAACGTAAAAGTGATTGCCGGAACAGTAGCTTGGAATGACGAAATTGATTTTGATCCAGACAGGCTTTACGAAGAAAGTATTGTTCTTCAAACAGCCTAAACACATATACGATGACTATTAAAGCCAATAACCCTAAGCTGAAATCCTGGGTAGAAGTACCTGCCGGATCAGATTTTCCGATTCAAAATCTTCCTTTCGGAATTTTTAAAACCGAATACCTCTCGCCTGTGGCAGGCGTGGCCATTGGCGGTCATGTCCTTGACTTGGTCTATCTTCATGAGAATGGATTTCTGGACGGACTAGGGCTACCTGTGGGTATTTTTAATCAACGCTACCTGAATGATTTTATCGGGTTAGGTAAAAAGAAAACCCGTGAAGTACGCGAACGAATTTCGGAGTTGCTGCAACATGACAACGATGAATTGAAATCGAATGTGGCCGCACGAGAGATCGCGTTGATTCCGATGAGTGAAGTGGAGTTGCAGCTACCTATTCGCATTCCTAACTACACTGATTTTTACAGCAGCGAAGAACACGCCACCAATGTGGGCACGATGTTCCGCGATCCCAAAAATGCATTGTTGCCCAACTGGAAACATTTGCCGGTGGGCTATCATGGAAGAGCATCTTCCATTGTTGTTTCGGGCACTGACATCCATCGCCCGAAAGGACAGATTAAACCATTGGATAGTGAGATTCCGTTGTTTTGCCCTTCTCAAAAAGTCGACTTCGAATTGGAGATGGCCTTTATCACCTGTACCGATACGAAACTAGGATCATCTATTTCTACCAAAGACGCAGAAGAACATATTTTTGGTTTTGTCATATTCAACGACTGGAGTGCGAGAGATATTCAGAATTGGGAGTACGTTCCGCTCGGACCGTTTTTAGGTAAGAATTTTGGATCTACCATTTCACCCTGGATTGTAACGCTCGATGCGCTTCAACCTTTTCGGGTTAAAGGACCCGATCAATTTCCACAGGTACTGCCTTACCTGGTAGCAAATGGCGAAAGGAACTTTGACATTTCGTTGGAGGTGTTGATTAAGCCAGAGCAGTCAGACGAAACCACAGTGAGTCGGTCAAATTTCAAATACATGTATTGGAATGTCAATCAACAATTGGCGCATCACACCGTAAATGGGTGCAACGTGCAAGTGGGGGATTTGTATGCTTCTGGTACGATCAGCGGTCCATCGCCCGGATCGTTTGGTTCCATGTTGGAGCTGACCTGGAATGGACAACGTCCTATGCACTTGGCCGATGGCACAGAACGCAAATTTATTAATGACGGAGACACCGTGGTACTGCGAGGTCATGCAGAAAAGGACGGTGTGCGAATTGGGTTTGGAGAGTGCAAAGGAAAGATTTTGCCGGCTACTTAAATGCCTACTCTTTACATCATAGCGGGATGTAATGGAGCTGGAAAGACGACAGCTTCTAACACTATTCTCCCAACGATCTTGAATTGTAAAGAGTTTATCAATGCAGATTCTATTGCCGCTGGGCTTTCGCCATTTGATGCTGAAAAATATGCTTTTGAAGCTGGACGACTAATGCTAAGGCGGATTGATCAAATGATTAGGGAGAAAGCAGATTTTGCCATCGAAACAACGCTTTCATCTAGGAACTATCTTTCAAAGGTATCAAATGCTAAGTTGGTGGGTTACCGGGTAGTCATTTTATTTTTTTGGCTAAATAACAAATCACTAGCAATTCGCAGGGTTAAGAATAGAGTAAGTAATGGAGGACACAGTATTCCTATTGATGTAATCAAGAGAAGATATGAGAGAGGATTACGAAATTTCTTCGATCTTTATATTCCCAAATCTGACTACTGGTCTTTTTTTGACAATTCAAATGGTATCGTTGAATTGATAGCAGATGGGGAGGGAATTCTAACGAGAAATATAATTGACAATCTAATATGGAAAAAAGTACAGGTACGATCAAAAAGGAACATAAACTGATTCGTGATAAAGTATTGCGTGGCTTGAAGCTGTCCTACAAAAATCTTGTAAAAAAGCGTGCGCTTGAAAACGGTGACCTAGTACTAATGGTGAATGGTAAAATAAAAAATGTGAAAGCCAGGCGGATTAAAATTTGAGATCATCGATGATCATCGACCCAAAAGAAATTCCAATTCCAAAACTACAGAGCTATTTGCAAGCTTCGGTTTCTCCCCGTCCCATTGCATTTGTTAGCTCTATCGATCGGGAGGGACATGTCAACCTGAGTCCATTTAGTTTTTTCAATATGTTCAGCATGAATCCACCTATTCTGGTTTTTTCACCCTCCAGAAGAGTGCGGAATAATACAACGAAGCATACACTCGAGAATGTATTGGAAGTGCCCGAGGTGGTGATCAACATGGTAAACTACCAAATGGTGCAGCAGACGTCATTGGCAAGTTGTGAGTATCCTAAGGGCGTCAATGAATTTGTCAAAGCCGGATTCAAGGAGGTAAAATCATCTATCGTAAAACCACCAAGAGTAGGGGAGTCGCATGTTTCATTTGAATGTAAAGTGAATCAGGTGATACCGTTGGGTACAGAAGGTGGAGCTGGAAATTTGGTAGTATGCGAAGTCTTATTGATGCACGTGGACGATACCGCCTTGGATGAGGAGGGTCGCATTGATCCAAACAAAATGGATGCTGTTGCTCGCATGGGTGGTGATTATTATTCTCGAGCCAGTGGCGATGCAGTATTTACAGTACCCAAGCCCAATGAAAAAATAGGAATTGGCATTGATGCAATACCTGAGCACATTCGAAACAGCAAGATATTAACTGGAAATGACTTGGGAATGCTTGGTAATATAGAGAAGCTACCAGACGCGGAAAGTGTCGAACAATTCAAGCTTAGCAATCAGTTTGCAGAAACCTATGCACTGGATACAGATAAAAAACATCAATTAGCTCAGCGCTTTTTGGCTGAGGGAAATGTGGAAGCCGCTTGGAAGGTATTGCTGCAATATTAACCGCGAGTCCTTGATTATTTCCAGAATAAGTATTGTATCTTTGATTTACTAAATTTCTTTAATTATGGGTTTAGTATATGCTGCGATTACGTTGATAAACGGAGAGGATTTGATTCTTGCCAAACGTCACATCATTGGCGAAGATGAGGTTAAACAGATGACTGTTAACATGCTTGCTGATTCTGGCGCTTACATGCTTGCCATCAATGAAACAATACAGGCGCAACTGCAATTTCCAGTGATTGAAAAAAGGAAAGCTCAAATGGCGAATGGATCGCTGGAGGAATACGATGTCGTGGGTCCTGTAGAAGTACGTTTTAAGAACAGGCAATGTACTTGTCGTGCAATGGTGCTTCCAGGAGACAACGAACCGTTGCTTGGTGCAATACCAATGGAAGACATGGATATATTAATTCATCCGCTGAGGCAGGAACTCATTGTGAATCCAGAACATCCCTATTTTGCCCAGATGAAAATGAAATAAGGTAAGATGCTTTGAACCTTAGTGATTACTTTTTTCGCTTTTTCACGGACAGTTCATGGTAGCCATAGGTAGAATCTTTCTCGTGCTCAAACTGTATGTCAGTCAATTCTCCGATTACTATTTCAGCCGTTGTATAGATTAGGTTGTCGTCAAGTAGATGGCCGCCCATTGTAGCCCCTGTACTATCAGCGAGTGATAGATGTAAGTGGGCAGACGTATCAGAGAATGTTCCCACCAAGGAAAGAATTTCAAAATGATCTTTTCGTTGGGTTCCCGCTGATTGGTTAGCAAACCGAAGATTTGATTGTCCTAAGCTCCCCACACAGGTTACAATAAATCCTGCTTTCAGTTTTTCTTTCGCTGCAAAAGCCATCAATTCTTTTTTTAAGTCTTGATGCGGCTTTAGCCGAATGGTAAAGAAGCTTGACTTGCTAGACAGTTGTTGAGCCAAACTCATATTCTCGATACATACAAGAAACAGAACAATTGATAACCAAGGCCGACACGCCATTTTCAAATTTTCAAATTGTCTAATCTTCAAATTAGTTAAGGAAACCTCGGGAATTTTGAAAAATCAGGCTCACGTTTTTCTAAGAATGCATTCTTCCCTTCTTTGGCTTCATCACTCAAGTAATAGAGTAGCGTAGCATTACCTGCTAGTTCCTGAATACCGGCTTGTCCGTCCAACTCCGCATTCAAAGAACACTTCAGCATCCGAATAGCCAACGGGCTTTTCTTTAAGATCTTATTGGCCCACTCTACATATGTCTCTTCTAGTTTTTCCAACGGAACTACTTTATTGACAAGGCCCATCTCCAATGCTTCTTTCGCATCGTATTGATCGCACAAATACCAGATCTCTCTCGCTTTCTTTTGACCAACAATCCGTGCCAGATAGGATGCACCAAAGCCCCCGTCAAAACTTCCTACGATTGGTCCTGTCTGGCCAAAACGTGCATTTTCTGCTGCAATAGTTAAATCACAAACCACATGTAGCACATGTCCGCCTCCAATAGCCCATCCTGCCACGGCTGCGATCACCGGTTTTGAACTGGAGCGAATCAATTTTTGCAGATCAAGTACGTTTAGTCTGGGAACGGTGTCATCACCCACATAGCCACCATGCCCACGTACACTTTGGTCGCCCCCACTGCAAAATGCTTTGCCACCTTCGCCTGTTAAAATGATAACACCCACTTCTGGATCTTCACGACAAATATTCATCGCGTCAATTATTTCTTTTACGGTGAGTGGCGTAAAGGCATTGTGTACACGAGGACGGTTGATGCTAATCCTCGCGATGCCGTTGTATTTGTGAAACAATATTTCTTGGTATTCGATAACGGGTTTCCAATCGTATTTAAGAGTCATATCCTTTTTTGATGGTTAGTTTAAATTTATTGAATGCTTCTTTAGCTTCGTTCGGATCACTCTTTAGTTCAAGTATTTTAACTGTTCCTTCGAAGTTGAAAAAATCCTTCAGACTATTTTTTGTTTTCTTCAATGTGTCGAGCAAAATATAACTAGTACCAAACTCTTCGGCCAGATTTTTAGCGCTGAGCTTTTGTTGCGTAACAAAATACTCTTCCGACTCAGGTAAGTCACCCGGACCATCAATCATTCCGAAGATAATTCCTCCCTGATTGTTGACGACTACGATGTGCAGATTCGGCAGGTTATAATTGTGCCAAAATGCGTTGCGGTCGTAGAAGAAAGCCATGTCGCCCGTAATTAAAATAGTAGGCACATCGCTGACTAGGGCATTGCCCACAGCGGTACTAGTGCAACCATCAATTCCACTTGTTCCACGGTTGGCAAACACATGAACGCCTTTTTGTTGTGGGGTGAGGCCGATCATGTTGGCATAACGCACCGCCATGCTATTAGAAAGGTGCAGGTTGCAACGCAGGGGTAACGATTGTATTATCTCTTTGAGAACAGATAACTCTGCAAAAGAAGCCTCTTGGAAAAAATCTGCGTGAGAGCGCTGCGTGCGATGCTCTTCCGCTTGCCATAGATGGAAGTAATTTGATTTCTTTTGATTTTCGAATTTTCCTGCTGGCTCTGCTGCCAGTAACGACTCAAAGAAATTCTCGACAGAACTTCGGATTACTCTTGTCAAGGATTGAAAACTATCCGGCACTGTACCGGCCGGCTGAATATGCCAGTGTTCAAGTGGCTTGTGACTTCTTATAAACTGTTTGACGTTTTTTGAAATGATTGATTTGCCAAATGTGATCAGAAGTTCCGGCTGTAGTGATTCCTTAACGGATTTACTACCCTGACCCAGGATGGAATCAGCAAACCGAATGGTATTTTCTGATCCGTGAAAATTAGAGATAACATCACCAACTACTGCCGCGTGGAGTTTTCTAGAGAATCGGTCAACAAGTTTGATTAATGCATCATTGTACTCTTGCTGCCCGGCAACGACCATCACTTTTGAAAACCCAATAAGCGACTGATTCAATTCTTCTTTCTCCGAATGAGTGAGCGAAGGGGTCAGACTATTTTCTGAAATAATTCGAACGCTCTGCGAAAATTGAAATTTTTCACCTTTGGCAGGGTACAATGGTTCTCGAAGCGGCACATTGATATGCACTGGTCCATATGGGAGCTCTCTAGAGAGATTGATCGCTTCATTTACTGCGCGATTGATATACCATTGCGCGTCAATATGGTCATAGTCTTCCGGTAGTTGTATGGATTTTTTTACATGACCGCCATAAATGTTGGTTTGTCTGATGGTTTGCCCATCCCATTGATCGATCCATTCCTTCGGACGATCGGCTGTAAAAACCAAAAGCGGAACTTCTTGAAAAAAAGCTTCTGCAATAGCGGGAGCAAAATTATACGCAGCAGAACCGGAAGTGCAAACTAAGACTGTTGGTTGCTGTGTTTGTTGGGACATCCCGAGCGCTATAAATGCTGCACTTCGCTCATCACTTATTGTTCTTGTCGTGATGGCTGGATGTCGGGTGAAGGCGAGTGTGAGTGGTGCACATCGTGACCCCGGGCAGAGTATTGCTTGCGTTATACCTTTCTGGGCGCATAGTTCAGCAAGGTCGTAAATAGGTTGGAGGCGGGTCATGGCGTGGAACCAAACAGGGTAGACTAATTTTTAGTTAGCAATGTCAAAAGGTTCATCATTTTCATTTCTGTTTCCTCCATTTCTTTTGATGGGTTTGAGTCGATAGTTACCCCAGCGCCTGCATAAAATCGCACTGTATGCTCCAAAACTTGTAAGCAGCGCAAGTTGACAAAAATACTGCTTTCTCCCTGGTAATTGAGAGGTCCGAGAAAGCCGCTGTAAAATTCTCGATCATAGCCCTCGTGCTCAGAAAGAAATTTTAGTGAAGGCTCCAAGGGCATGCCACACACAGCCGATGTGGGATGTAGCAACTTTAACATGACAGACCCCAACTGCGGAAAGTTGATTTCTTTCATGTCAACCACGTAGTCGGTTTTTAAGTGCATCACATTTCCAGCCACGATCGTTTTTGGTCCGTGTTCCTGATACTCTCTTACTCTTATTTTTTTAAAACAGTTAATGATATATCTACTCACCAATGCTTGCTCTTCAATTTCCTTTTGAGTCCATGCCACTGATTTGAGATCAGTATCAGGAAAGTAGGGGAGGGTACCCGCTAACGCGTGCGTTTCAAATTTTAATTCCCGATCTACGTTTACCAACAATTCTGGAGTAGCACCAATCCAGGTCCCTGACTGGGCAGAGGAGAAAATAGAAACAAACGCGTTAGGGTGCTTCCCACAAAGAGTTTCAAAAGCGTCTATCAGATCAAAGGTGTCAGGTAGATCTACCTCTTTATATCTGGAGGGAACAATTTTTTCAAGAATTCCATCTTCAATTTGTTGGATGCCTTTCGCCACAACTTCCTGATAGTTGTTCGGAGTTTTTGACGTTGATTTGTTTTTCGAAAAATGTATTTTTTTTTCGTTGCGGCTTTGGGATGCACTCAGTTCATCTGAAAGCGAAACTGAGTGGGCCGTTTCTGACTCTCCGTTTCCCTTGAACTTGAAAGCCAGCTCGGCCTTTAAAAAGAGTTTTTTTTGATTGGGTTGAAAAGGCGCAAACACGAATCCAGGCTCTGAGTCCTCAATTGTGACCTCGTCCAATTCAACAACACCACTGTTGCAAATGAAAAGTAGTTTTTCGAAAGAGTTGGGCATTCGCCAGAGCGTAAAAGCTCCACCCTCCATCAACAATTGGTTAATCACATTTCTGATAGCAACGCCTTCATTCAACAACACTTGGTTATCCACTACCTCCATTCTATTTCTTATCTAAGATCGCCATCGTTATTCGGCTGACGCAAACCAACTCTTTTTGTTCATTCATTATCTTGATTTCCCAAACTTGGGTTTTCTTCCCCAAGTGTATGGGTCTGGCAGTTCCAAACACGAAGCCGCTTCTGGTGCTTTTAATATGGTTCGCGTTGATTTCAAGCCCTACACAGTACTGCTTTGCATAGTCAAGGGTACACACTGCGCCAACACTGCCCATTGTTTCTGCTAATGCAACAGACGCACCTCCATGTAACAATCCCATGGGCTGATATGTTCGATGATCGACCGGCATTTTTGCTTCGATATAGTCTTCGCCAATAGCGGTGAACTCAATACCCAGGTGACTCACCAACGTATTTTCACACATTTTATTCGCTTGTTCGAGGGTTACACCCTGCTGAAAGATTGACATAATGATAATAAAGGCAGTATGGAGTATTTTCTTATTTTTGCGCCCGATTATAAGGCAGGCAAATTACTAGAAATTGAGCATCAAAAAAATCTACATCATCCGTCATGGCCAAACGGATTTCAACTTACAGGGCATTGTTCAGGGAAGTGGGGTTGATTCTTCATTAAACAGTACTGGCCAAGCACAGGCAAGAGCCTTTTTTGAGATGTATAGAGATGTGCCTTACGATAAGATATACACTTCCGCCCTCAAGAGAACAAAAGAGTCCGTACAGGATTTTATTTCCATGGGTATTCCCCATGAGTCTTTAACAGGATTAAATGAAATTAGCTGGGGCTCAAAAGAAGGCCAACAAATCACACCTGAAGAAGACGCATACTATCACTGGATGCTCAAGGAGTGGCAGAGCGGAAACACTGCAGAGCGGATAGAGGGCGGAGAAAGTCCAAATGACGTGGTGTTGCGGCAGCGACCGGCCATTGATTACATCCTTTCAAAAGAAGATGAAAAAACAATATTGATTTGCATGCATGGAAGAGCGATGCGAATACTGCTTTGTGAATTATTGAACTATCCCTTGAAAAGCATGGATATGTTTGAGCATCAAAACCTATGTTTGTATCAACTGGACTTTACAAGTTCAATGTTTTCAATTAAAATGCACAACGATAAAAGTCATCTAAAAGAGCTCAATTTTTCTGGTATGCCGCATCCAGCCTAAGCTTCGGTCACGTTTCATTCGAGCACCTTAACCTTTTCCTTTTAGTAGTTTGATTTGTTCCAAACCGGCTTTTGCCTTGCTATCAATACCATCTTTGTATTCGTGCTTTTTATAACTTAGAGCTTGCTCAAAATACTTTTTCGCAGCCACATAATCTTTTTGCTCCTGGGCAATGTAACCGAGTTGAAGGGCGGAATTGGGTGCAAAATACCAAGGGTTATCTTTCGTCATGGTAATGCTTTGGAGATAAAATGTTTTGGCTGAAGCAATGTCGTTTGTTTTGTGTGCCAGCCTGGCTTTGCGATAGTAAAATTCAGTTTGTTCTTTCGCTGATTTCAATTCGCCAGGTGCTAGCGATTTCAATGCATTGGCAGCTTGTTCATAATAACCGCCATCGGTAAACAGCCGCGCTTTCAGGATCTTTGTATTTGGAAGTTTACCTTCTTCTAATTGTTTGGCTGCGTATTTATCGGGTTCTGCATTTGCTTTTCCTGAGACTTTGGCTTTTTCAAAAAATGATTTTGCCTGGGTCTCTTCCCCCATCAACCAATAGCACAAGGATATTTTATAATAGGAGTCTTTGACGTAGCTCGAACTCTTATACCCTTTCTGAAACTTTTGGTAAGCCACAATGGCTTTTTGGTACTCACCTTTTTGCAACAGTGCCTCGGCTCTCAAGTACTCCACATAATACATTTGCAAGCCCTGTGGGAATTTGTCGAGCACATTGAAAAGTTCCAGTGTATTTTCCGCCTGCGAATCTTTCATCAGCATATTGATCGCAATAAATAACACTAGTCGGTTATTAGGCTGTTCCTTCAAGCACTCTTTCATGCCCTCCGCAGCCTCGGCAAAGTGCTGGTTAATAAATCCTTTTACGGTGAAGAATAAGATAGTAGCCTCGAGGCTTAGTGAAGAGTTAGAATTTCGCAATTCAGAAAGATACTTCTGACCGGTTGTTACTTGTCCTCTCATCCCGAGCAACCCCATAAACCAAGCAAATTTTTCTGGAATAGAGCCAACCATTACCTGGATAACACCACTCGTCTTTTTTATAGGAATGAAGTCGGGATACTTTTTTTGGCAATCTTGTACAAGATTATAAGCCCTTCGAACTGCAAATACCGCAGCAAATTCCTGACCGGTGTTTAACAGATTAAAACCACGCTGTAAATTAAATTCGGCTTGTAAAAATAATTTCTCTGGGCTCTGCGGCAAATCTTCTAGAAATTGCTGGCGTTGTTTAAAGTGGAGTTCAAACTGATCCATCCGCTTCGGATCTTCAGTCACCAAAATATCAATGGTTTCGTTCAGGCTGAGAACGTACATCTTGTGCAATTCTTCACTCTTGGTGTTGATCCGGTTTAATTGAGCGAGTGCCAATTCAGGCTGCAGATTCAAGACGAGCAGATAGGCTTTCTGCATTTCCGGGCTAAACTGCCATATCTTGTCTGTTGCAGAAAGCGTTTGAGAAATTAAAAAAAAGCAGGCCAGAAGGCCTGCTTTTTTTTGACTTAATATCGAGAAAAATCTACGCAACTTTCTTTGCGGTTCTTTTTACAGGGGCTGCTTTTTTAGGTTTAGGTTCTTCCTCCATAGATCCCAAATCTACATCGGCCAAAATTCTGCCTGAGTGTTCATCAATAACAATTTTCTTCTTCTCACGAATTTCTGCAATCTTTTGAGGTGGGATGATAATGTTACAGCCTTCAGCAGCACCGCGCACTACACGCACAACAGCCAATCCGTTACTTAGGCTCTTGCGGAGACGATCGTAATGCTTCAGCATTTTTTCATCGATCTTTTTTACCGCCTTCTCGCGATCGCCCAACAAACGCTTTTCTTCCTCTTCGCTTTCCTTCAAAATGTCATCCAACTCACCTTTCTTATTGTCGAGGTCCTGAGTTCTTTCTTTGATTAGTGTTTCGATAGAGGTGATCTCCGCTTTCTTAGCTTCAATTTTTTCTTTGGCTTCTTTAATTTTCTTTTCGCAAATCTGAACTTCAAGTTCTTGCAATTCTACTTCTTTTGTAATCGCCTCAAACTCGCGGTTGTTCTTTACGTTTTTTTGCTGTTCGTTGTATTTTTTAGTGAGCTTTTCTGCTTCTTTGATGCCCTCTTTGTTCTTCTTGATGGCCTCATCCAGCTCTTTCATTTCAGCCTCAAAACGACCCAGACGGGTCTTGTAACCCTCCATTTCGTCTTCAAGATCCTGCACCTCGTTGGGTAGATCTCCCCTTAATTTCTTTAGTTCGTCTAGTTTTGAATCGATAGATTGAAGTTTAACAAGTGCTTCAAGTTTCTGTGTAACTGTTTGGTTTTCCATTACTTATAGATAACTAATTGGATTTGTGATGGTCTTTGAAAAAGTGGTTGCAAACGTAGTAAATTTTTCCCTTAAAACCTCCGAAAGGAGGTCTTTTGTATATTGTTCGCTTTCGAAGTGCCCAATGTCAGCAATTACAATTTTGCCATCGGCATCAAAGAACTCGTGGTACTTAAAATCAGCCGAAATAAAGATATCTGCCCCGGCTTGTATAGCCTCCTTCAACAAAAAGCTCCCTGATCCTCCACATACCGCCACTCGGCCTATTTTTTTTGAAGTTGAAGCGGTATGCCGGATGCTAGATACGTTCATTGTTGATTTTAAACTCGAAAGGAAAGACATTAGTTCCATTGGCGTCTCGAGATCACCAATCATACCGGCACCCACCTCCGCGTTTTCATTCTCTAACGCTTGTAGATAAAAAGCAACTTCCTCATATGGGTGTACGCTCTTTAGGGTGTTTACTATCTGTGTTTTGAGGTAACTCGGAAAGATCATTTCTACCCGAACTTCATTTACTCTTTCCTGTTGGTTCTTTTCGCCAATAGCAGGCTTAGCGTTCTCTGTTGGCAGAAAAGTTCCTATGCCTTCTACCTGAAAACTACAATTTCTATACTTGCCCAGATTTCCGGCACCAGCTTGATGCAAGGCTTCTAACACAACGTCTTTGTGCTCTACAGGAATGAAAGTGGTGATTTTTAGGAGCGTGCCAACCTTTGGTGATAGCACGGTCATATTCTTCAGCCCAATTTTTTCGCCAATTCTTTTGTTGACACCTTCATACACGTTATCAAGGTTTGTGTGAATAGCATAGATCGCTATGTTGTTTTTAATGGCCTTAATTAACGTCCGCTGCACATAGTCGTCTCCCGTCAGCTTTTTGAGCCCTTTGAAAAGTATTGGGTGGTGCGCGACAATCAGGTTGCAATTTGTTTGAATGGCTTCATCCACAACGGCTTCGATACAGTCTAGCGTTACCAATACACCTTTTACCAGGCTTTTTCGATCGCCCGTTAGCAAGCCGCTATTATCATAACTTTCCTGATATGCCTTGGGAGCCAGAGATTCCAGATAGTCGGTTACTTCTTTTATCGTGGTCGTTGCCATTGTTTCGTTAATTTTGATTTTTAAAAGTAGCAAAAGATCGGTTCACTCATGATGCCCTTTTTGAAGGTATTACTTTGGCCATTCACCATCCTGTATAATTTGGTGACGCGGGTTCGCAATTACTTATTTGATATTGGCCAAAAGCCGTCATTCAAGTTTGACTCTATCGTCATTAGTGTCGGCAACCTTAATGTAGGCGGGTCGGGTAAAACTCCCATGGTCGAGTATCTGGTTCGATTGCTGGGGCAGCAGTATTCGGTGGCCATATTGAGTAGGGGATTCGGGCGAAAGACACAGGGCTTTCGGATCGCCACAGATGAGGATACTGCTACAACGCTCGGTGACGAACCGTATCAGTACTATTTGAAGTTTGGAAAGGAAGTGTCGGTGTGCGTGGGGGAAGAGCGGGCGCTGGCTATCCCCACGATATTGAACGAACGACCTACTACTCAAATCATTCTACTAGATGACGCCTTTCAACATCGTACTGTTGTGCCGCAATTTTCTATTTTGTTAACCGAGTTCAGCAGGCCGTTTTATTCTGATTTTGTATTGCCATTTGGAAGGCTGAGAGAAGCTCGGACGGGTGCCGGTCGTGCAGATGCGATTATTGTGACCAAATGTTCACCACTTTTGAACCAGGAAGAAGTGGAGAAACAGATTCGGAAGTATGCCCGTCAACAACCCATTTATTTCTCGTCTATTTTCTACAAAGAAGCGGTGCCCTTTTCTGGTGGCCAATCGGTTGGAAAGAGAGTTGTTTTGGTTTCGGGTATAGCAAATAGTTCTGCCCTTGAGTCATTCGTGGCTGAACATTTTCAGTTGCAAAAGCATTTTAAATTTAATGATCACCATTTTTATTCCTCGGCTGACCTGAGTAAGATTCAAACCGGTGCCGATCACCTTGGCGCAGATTCAATAATAACGACTGAAAAAGATATGGTCAAACTGATTTCACCTCAACTACAGGCTGATTTAATCAGAACAAAATGGTTTTACTTACCGGTTGAGACTTCCTTTTTAGATCGTGGCGCAGATTTTGATAAACTGGTTCTAAGCATGGTGGGTGAGAATCTAAAACTCCTGCATGATCAAAACCCGTAGCCATCAAACTATTGTTATTTTTGTGCGTGATTTCTAAACAGTTAGCCTTATTTTTCTTTTGCTGGTTTTCAGCAGCTGTGATCTTTGCTCAAGAAAAGAAGGTCACTGCCAAAGTAAAGCAAGACACGGTAAAAAAAGACACAACGGTTCTTAAGCGGAAAGCAATCAAGGCACCTGTGGGCAGTAAGTCTGATCTGCCAAAAAAGAGAACGTACTCTAAGATCATTAACGATTCCAGCAAAAACGTATATGGTCCTAAAACGACTCGCTGGATTACCGAAACGGATCTGTTTTACAATAAGACCTACTACAAACCACTCGACACTGCTGTCAATAATTTCCATCGATGGACCTACGTGCAGCGACTCAACAATACAGTACAAGATTTGGGAAACATGGGAACTGCATTAAACCCCATATTTCCTTTGGTTTCGACAACGATCGGAGCCAATCCTGGGTTTCATGCGTATGATGCTTACTATGATACACAGGAACCGCATTACTACGATTCTAAGTCCCCCTACACACGGGTTTACCTAGTTTGGGCGGGCAATGGAAGAGCGATGTCTCATATTGAGTTCACAAGAGCCATCAACTCGCGGTGGAATTTTGGGTTCAACTATCGCCCCATTTTAGTAGATAAACAACTTCAATACAGAAGAGCTGATAGGCAAACGGTGAGTCACTACTATGACATTTTTACTACTTACAAATCGAAAAATAGCCGCTATCTACTGGTACTTAATTATAGAAGAATCAGGCATCGCATAAGAGAAAATGGGGGTGTTAGGCTTACGACCGATACTACGTTTGCGGCCTTTTTTAATCCCAACGCTGCCCCGACTTTAACGGGCACTGAAACGGAAGAGCTACGACATAATTTCCATGTGTTGCAATCTTATAAATTAGCAAAACCAGTACAGCTTTACCTTTCATCCACGTACGAAATACGTGATAATATTTTTCGAAGAGATCGTACAGATCTTGCCTCGAATTTCTTTAAGCAGACACTTATAGACTCGATCAAAGTAACGGATGTTATGGAGTTCAGGTCGTTTGAAAATGAAGTCGGAGTAAAAGGCAATGCCGCTTTTCTATTTTACGATTTCTACTTTAAATCCCGCGCAATTCAAAACCGAATCCCTTTGCTGAATGGATTTGATCCACGGGCATCGTCTTCATTGATTGAAAACTATGTGGGTGGGCGGATTGCTTTTCGCATTGATTCGCTAAGTGAGCTACGAGGCTCTGCAGAGTTGTTGTTAGATGGAAATTATAAGCTAGAGGGAACACTAACTACGCCCTGGCTGGACGCGAGCCTTGTTAGTAGTCTTGCCAAACCAGGTTACTTGCAACGTGCTTACCGGGGAAGTCATAATTATTGGCTAAACAATTTTGAGAATACCTTTTCAAATCAACTCAAGGGTTTTCTCAAGGTACGATGGGGCAACCTATTTGTTAGTCCCGGGGTGACCTACACGGTTTTGAACAATTATATTTTTTTTAGAGAATTCAACAGTGGTTTGTTACCCGTGCAATCAACTGGAAACCAGCAGATTTTTTCGCCCGAACTTCATATGAGCTTGAAATTCTTTAGACGACTGTATTTCAAGCCCCAAGTTACTTATACCCAGCTATGGAGAAACGATGACAGTGCGATTCGGATACCAGAATGGTTTATCAATAGCCAACTTTATTATGAGAACATCCTTTTCGACAAAAATCTCCAACTGCAGTTCGGTCTGGATGTTCACTATAAGTCGAGCTACCTTGCGTTGGCTTATGCACCAGATATTCAATCCTATTATCTTCAAGATAAGCACATCGTTGAAGGATTTCCGGTAGTAGATATTTTTGTGAACGCGAAGATTAAAGGTGGACGACTTTTTATCAAGTACCACAATGCCTGGCAAATTGGTAAGTCTACCGGTTATCTTTTAACGTATGGTTATCCGGCTATGAGTAATATTCTTGACTTTGGTTTTGAAATTCCTCTTTTTGATTAATGCATGGAGAAGCATGTCCTTGGTTTGATTCTACCCACAGATCCACGCTGGGTTGATATCGCCTCGATGAATATTGAGGAAATTTTGGTTGATCATGCTTACTGCGAACAAAAGGCAGCTTCTGCTTGTATTTCTCTAATTGTGCAGTTTCCAGACAAGGAAAAGTTAGTCGATGTATTAACACCTGTTGTGGCAGAAGAATGGGCGCACTTTGAGCGGGTGCTTGAACAATTAAAGAAACGTGGTTTAAAGCTAGGCAACGCACGGAAAGATGAGTATGTAGACCTACTAGCTAAATCCATCAAGAAGGGAGGAAACAGAGAACAACAGCTAATTGAAAAGTTATTGATGTGTGCATTAATCGAGGCTCGAAGCTGTGAACGTTTTCGCCTGTTGTGGAAGGAATTGAAAGATCAGGAGTTGCGCCAATTCTACTATGAATTGATGGTTTCTGAGGCGGGGCACTACAAGAACTTTATTGCGTTGGCAAAGGAGTATGCAGATGAAAAAACATTGGAGGCTCGCTGGCGACTGTTCTTAAAAGTGGAAGGAGAGATTATGTCATCTCTACAACCCAGGGGCGATCGGGTTCACTAGGCTGTTAGCGATCGATGAGTTTTTGCAATGCGCTGTCGACAGCCGCAAAATTAAACTTGGATAAATTCGTTTCGAAATTTGCTTTGATCTTATTGTTACAAAGGTTTCCAATACTTCCTTCATGGGTGTGTTGAACTTTTGTGTTGTAGGCGAATTTACCTTGTTCAATTTCTTCACCCACTTTTTTGTACGCATCTCGGAAAGGCATTCCGGCCAACACAAGTTTATTGACCTCCTCCACACTGAAAAGGTATTTGTATTTTTCATCCTCAAGGATATTCGACTTCACTTGAATATTGGAAAGCATCAGATACGTCATTTCAAGACAGTCTTTTATCGTTTCAAAAGCAGGGAATAGTTTTTCTTTCAATAACTGCAAATCACGGTGGTAGCCGGATGGTAAATTGGTGGTGAGCATTGCTATTTCATTAGGCAACGCTTGAAGCCCATTGCACTTGCCTCTGATCAATTCAAACACATCCGGATTTTTTTTGTGCGGCATGATGCTGGAGCCAGTTGTCAATTTATCCGGAAACGATATGAATCCGAAATTTTGATTTAAGTAAAGGCACACATCCATAGCTAGTCTGGCCAATGTGGCAGCAACGTTGCCTAAGGCCTGAGCTACTATTCGTTCGGTTTTCCCTCTGCCCATTTGGGCATACACCACGTTGTAGTTTAAATCATCAAAGCCCAATAGTTCAGTAGTCAATGTTCTGTTTAGCGGGAAGGACGATCCATATCCTGCTGCTGAGCCAAGGGGATTTTTATTGGTAATTCGGTAAGCAGATTCTAACGTTATCAGATCATCCACCAAACTTTCTGCATAGGCACCAAACCATAGACCAAAAGAAGAGGGCATGGCCAGTTGGAGATGTGTATAGCCCGGCATTAGTTTGTCTTTGTGCTCTTCACTTTTAAGGATGAGCAGATCAAATAGCTTTTGTATTTCTTCAGCTAGCGATTGAATTTCATGACGAAGAAACAACTTTATATCTAACAGAACTTGATCGTTGCGTGAGCGGCCGCTATGAATTTTTTTACCTACATCGCCCAACTTCTTGGTGAGCAGCAATTCTACTTGCGAATGAATGTCTTCGACCCCTTCTTCAATATGAAAATCACCTTTTTCGATTAATGAATAAATTGACTTTAGTTCTTTTGATAACAGAACCAACTCATCTTTGCTAATGAGTTGGATAGATTCTAGCATTTGAATGTGTGCCAGTGAGCCTAGCACATCAAACGTAGCAAGATAAGCATCCATTTCATGATCTTTGCCGACCGTGAATTGGTTTACTTCGTTAAGGGAATCGCTATTTTTTTGCCAGAGTTTCATAGTAGTGCCGGATAATGGATTTGTAAATACTGCAGCAACATAATCGTTTTGCCATCTTTGATTTCTCCGCTTACAATCATTTCAAGTGCTTGCAAAAAAGATAACTCCATCACCTCAATATCTTCATGCTCATCTACACCTCCACCATCGGAGGTCTGCATTTCTTTTGAATATTCGGCAATAAAAAAGTAGAGGATTTCTGTTACCGACCCGGGCGACATATATGCCTCGTAGATCTTTTTTACATCTTTGATCTTAAAACCTGTTTCTTCTTCTGTTTCTCTTCGGATACAATCTTCAGGATTGTCTAAGTCCAACAAGCCAGCACACGCTTCAATCAACATACCACTTGCGTTGCCATTGATATAAGAAGGCAACCGAAATTGTCGGGTAAGAATAACTGTCTTGGTAGTTTGATTAAACAGCAAGATAGTTGCACCATTCCCCCGGTCGTAGGCTTCTCGATTTTGCTCAATCCATTTTCCGTTTTTGTGCTGATAGTCAAACGTCACTTTTTTTAACGTGTACCAGTTGTTGGAGCGTATCTCCGTTTTCTTTATATTAACTCTGGTGCTCATTTGAAGTTTCCGGTTTCTGGTTACTGGATACCAGTTTGATTTTAGCTTTAGTTATTTGTACTAGGTGGTTCGTTCCAATTTTCTTCCACCCATTGAATAAACTTATTGATTCTTTTACTTAAAGATTCATAATCGGTGCTTAAAACTTGAAATTTGTCCTTGTCTGTGAATGAACCTGTCTCGAATAAGAAGTCAAGATGAATAATAGTTTCATCACATTCTGATTGAGCATAAACTAGGTATTTGATGAAGTCAGCCTTATACCTACCTCTTCCGTATCCTTCAACAATCATTGAAGTTACTGATTTTGAAGACCTGCGAATCTGCCCACCCTCTTCATACATCTCAAACTTAGGAAGTGTGAGAGACATCTTATGAATCTGAATGGCCAGACGTTTTGACTCGTTGTAGATATCTAAATCTCTATAACTTTTCATTTGAAGTGCTCTTATCTGTTGCTCACATAACTGGAAACCTGCAACTGGAAACCACTCATAATTCCTCAATCAATCTAATATACCCATTTATTCCATCCTCAATCTCCTGAAGATATATAAACTCATCTGCACTATGCGATCTTGCCGAGTCGCCCGGACCTAATTTTATCGATGGTGCTGGAATAAGTGCTTTGTCTGATGTGGTAGGTGAACCATAAAAAGTAACGCCTAATTTCTCACCGGCCTTAAAAAGAGGATGATCTTTCGAAATGCCTGAAGGACGAAGTCTAAGTGAGCGCGGAACTACATCACATTGTACATTTTGTTTGATGATTGCTAAGATCTCCTCCAACGAATATTCATCTGTTGCCCTAACGTCAACTGTAAACTTGCATTCAGATGGAACCTGATTGTGTAATTGTCCGGCATTGATCACGGTAACCGACATTTTTACTTTGCCGAGTGATTCAGAGATTTTAGGGAATTCGTAGGTACGAAACCATTCAATGTCTGTGAGTGATTGATAGATCGCATTGACACCTTCTTCACGAGCAGCGTGTCCGGCTTTTCCATACGTAACGCAATCGAGCACCATGAGTCCTTTCTCCGCTACTGCGAAATTCATCAATGTCGGTTCTCCTACAACTGCCATATCGATGGCCGGAAGATCTTTCCAGACCATTTCAATCCCTCCTGTACCAGAAATTTCTTCTTCGGCTGTGGCCGCCAGTACTAAATTATACTTTAGGTTTGGGCGATCGTAGAAATTGAAGAACGTCATGACTAGCGATACCAGCGGTCCACCTGCATCATTACTTCCGAGTCCAAACAGTTTTCCATTTTCTATCAAGGGCGAATACGGGTCGCGTGTATACGAGGGATTTGGTTTTACGGTGTCGTGATGCGAATTCAAAAGTAAGGTGGGCTTAGACGCATCAAAGAATTTATTTTTCGCCCATACATTGTTCCCAACGCGCTTTGCTTCCATCCCATGATAGCTAAAGAAGCCCATAAGCAATCCGGCCGTTTTGTCTTCTTCTTTACTGAAAGAAGGAATCGTAATCAGTTGCTGAAGAAGATCAATAGCGATACTATGTAAATGTTCCCTCATGAAAGCGTAATCAGAGTGCCTTTGGTGTCGTAACCAGTGTTGGCTAACAAATTAGTATGTTCTCCTATGAGTACTTCTTTTACTCCGTGATTAATAGCATCAAAAGCATTTTCTAGTTTGGGTAGTATCCCATCATGAAAGGCGCCCTCCTTAAGTAATTGTTGATACATATTCTGGTTAAGTGTATTAATAACGGTTTCTTCTTTGTTCACATCTCTTAAGACGCCTGTTTTTTCAAAGCAAAAAATAAGACGTGTATCGAAGTGCTTGCTTAACGAAACAGCCAGTACAGAGGCAATGGTATCCGCATTGGTGTTCAGCATCACGCCATCTGCATGAGTAAGTGGAGCAAATACGGGAATGACATTCTGTTTTAACAGAAAATAAAGCAATGTAGAGTTCACGCTTTCTGCAGTGATATCACCTACAAACCCGAAATCAACCTCACCGATAGGTCGTTTTATAGCTTTAATCAAGTTCCCATCTGCACCTGTCAGTCCGAGCGCATTGCAATGAAGCGCCTGAAGCTGTGCAACGATTTGTTTATTTACCAAACCACCGTAGACCATGGTCACTAAATCCAGCGTAGGGGAATCTGTAATTCTTCGGCCTTTTACGTATTGACTTTCAATACCAAGCTGGTCGCCTAGCTTGGTAGCGATCTTTCCTCCGCCATGAATTAATATTTTTGGAGCTTGGATCGATGCAAAATCCTTTAAGAAACGTGCTAATGCTTTTTCATCATCCAAAACATTTCCCCCGATTTTTATAATGTAAAGTTTATTCATCTGAATTGTAGTTGCGAGGCGGGCATTTACTACTAAGGATGCTTCAACCCCTGTGAACGAGTATTTGCAAAAAAGGTGAAGGTTAAGCTAGATTAATTCAAACTAAAAACCTCAACCCCTTGTGGTCGGATTTTATTGATTATCTGGGACGCAGAATCCATCCCGCTTTTGATTACGCTGTGGTTATTTTCTCCGTTATAATATCCCTCAATATGAAGGATACGGTAAACTGTAGTAAATTCATTCAAGACTTTTTTATCAATCCCTGCTAAAGATTTTTGATAATCTTTTACACTGACTTGTGAGCCTCTTTTTTTTTGAATTGGCTTGCCTTTGATTTCTAAATAGGAATCGAGTGCTAGTAAAACTCCATTGTAAGCGGTGCCACAGGCCATGCGCACGTATTTTTCATCTTCATAATAGCGGTCTTTTTTGCGGGCTTTGGTTTTTAAAATATCGATTGCGTTTGCCATGTAGCGCACAGCTTCACGGTAGCGGATTTCTTTTTCTTTAGTACTCATGAATCAAATTTACTATAAATTACTGCATCCTAAAAATTTCAGCCATCAACTCTAATTCCCAACCCCTATATTCTAATGCCCAAGCCCCAATAATATCTCAACGAGCACCGCCTGTGCAGCCCAAACCCGATTGCTTGCTTGTTGTGTTACCAAACTTGCTGCGCTATCCAGCACTTCATCGCTTAACTCCACATTTCGTCTAACAGGCAGGCAATGCATTATTTTTGCATTGTTAGTTGATGCCAATTTTTCATTTGTAAGCATCCAGTCAGGATCATAACAATAGATTTTTCCGTAATCAGAGAATGTACTCCAGTTCTTAACGTATACAAAATCCGCATTCTTCAGTGCATCATCTTGATCATGTGTAATCTTGGCTCCTTTTGTAAATCTTGTGTCAAGTTCGTAGTCCTCAGGATGTGTGATGACAAATTCGGCACCACCCCACGCGTTGATCCACTGTGAAAAACTATTGGCCACACATTGGGGTAATGCTTTCACATGGGGAGCCCAGGTCAATACTATTTTTGGCTTTTCTGGCTGCCTTCCCTCCGCAAGGCTACGGGAGGCGGGCCTGAAGGCATGGCTTTTTTCTTCGAACACCTCCTGAATGGTGATGAGATCGGTTAGACTTTGTAACGGGTGAAGTGTAGCGCTCTCTAAGCTGACTACAGGAACGCCTGAATACTTCACAAATTGGTTGATGTACAATTCACTGTAGTCATCTTCTTTATTCTTTAAGGAGGGGAAAGTTCGAATCCCCAATACATCAAAGTACTTTCCGAGAATGGGAGCCGCATCTTTCACGTGCTCTACCGTAGTGCCACTCATGATAGCCTCGTCTTCAAACTCTAATGCCCAGCCATCTTGCGCCACGTTAAAGACGATTACGTCCATGCCGAGATTTTTCGCAGCAATCTCTGTGCTCAATCGGGTACGCATACTTGGATTCAGAAAGAGTAAACCCATTCGCTTTCCCTTGCCGAGTGTAGCATCCTTGAACGGATTGCTTTTGTATTCCAAAGCTTTCGCAATAAGCGATTGGAGATGAGTCGCATCATCGCACGAAATGAATTTTTTCATACACTTACTTCTTGTTTTAGTTCCAGTGCAGTATATTCCAAGAATAAATCAGTATCATTTTTTGACAATGCCAATGACGGAAGTAAACGCACTGTATTTGGTTTGGCTTCACCAGTAAAGATGTGATGTTTGAAGAGTAAGTCTTTACGTAGTGCTGCGAGTGACTCAGGTAAATCAAATCCAATCATCAAACCTTGACCACGCACCGCCACAATAGAAGCGAATTTTTTCAATTCATTCATCAAGTAGTCGCCCAAGTCGGCTGCATGCTTTATCAGATTTTCTTTTTCAATTACCTCTAACACGGCCAAAGAAGCCGCACACGCTAAGTAATTTCCTCCGAATGTGGTTCCGAGCATTCCGCTCCACGGTTTGATGTCCGGATGAATAAGTACACCACCCACCGGGAAACCATTACCCATCCCTTTTGCAATGGTGATTAAGTCCGCGTCAATGCCAGCGAACTGATGTGCAAAAAATTTACCAGTTCGCCCGTAGCCGGATTGTACCTCATCTAAAATCAGCAATGCCCCGACCTCTTCGCATTTTTTGGAGAGTAGTTGAAGAAATGCGTGAGTGGGAAGGTGAATGCCGCCCACACCTTGGATTCCTTCGATGATTACTGCTGCGATGTCTTTATTAATGGCATTCAGAAACGCAGCTTCGTCATTCAATGGAAGAAAGACTATTTCATGGTTGGCATTGAAGGGCGCCACAATCTTTGGATTATCTGTGGCAGCTACTGCACCGGACGTTCGGCCATGAAATGCTTTTTTAAACGCGATCACTTTTTTCCGGCCGTTTACAAATGAAGCGAGCTTCAGTGCATTTTCGTTAGCTTCAGCACCTGAGTTGCAAAGAAACAGTTGGTGGTTGGGGTAACCAGAAAGTTGACCTAGTTTCTCTGCTAGCTTTTCCTGCAATTCGTTCTTGATACTGTTAGAATAAAAACTGATTTTATCCAATTGTGATTTGAGTGCTTCGACAAAGTGTGGGTGGTTATGACCAATTGAGATCACTGCATGACCACCATACAAGTCCAAATATTTATTTCCTTCTTTGTCCCACAGCCACGAACCTTGCGCTTTTACAGGCTCGATTGGAAAGAGTGGGTAGACGTCAAATAATTTCATCGTTAACTTATTTTTTGGTGTTTAATTGTTTCAGGTTTCCAGTTACCAGTAACTTGAAACCTGAAACTGGGACCTTTAAAAAACACTTCCTTTCAATTTTAATCCCACAGTTTCATCAAGTCCAAACATCAAATTCATATTCTGCACGGCTTGCCCGCTTGCGCCCTTCAACAAGTTATCGGTTGTGGAATGGATTGCCAGTTTGCTGCCAATTTTTTCTAGATGAATCAAGCATTTGTTTGTATTCACCACTTGCTTAAGGTCAATCATTTCATCGGCTACGTGCGTGAACGAATGCGGCTTGTAGTACTCCTTATATAATTGAATTGCTTCTTCTAAGCTAAGATCGCAGTCCAGTACGGAGCTGACAAAAATTCCCCGTGTAAAATCTCCCCGCCATGGAACAAAGTTGATGGCATCATCGAAGTTGGGTTGCAGTGATTTTATGGTTTGATTTATTTCTCCCAAATGTTGATGCGTTAATGTCTTATAAGCGGAGACATTATTTGCTCTCCAAGTGAAGTGCGTGCTGTCTTGCAATTTTTGACCAGCACCGGTCGATCCAGTAATTCCGGTTGTATGAGCTTCTGCGAGAAGGCCAGCTTTTGCCAATGGCAATAATCCCAACTGTATGGTAGTAGCAAAACAACCCGGGTTGGCGATGTTATTTGCTTGCTTAATCTTTTCTCGTTGGAATTCGGGAAGACCATATACAAATTTTCGCTCACCTGCTTTTTCACCTAATCGGAAATCATTTCCTAAGTCGATAATCTTTGTTTCGGCTTTGAATTTATTTTCGATCAATAGCTTTTTGCTTTCTCCATGACTAAGGCAAAGAAACAACACATCTACGTCTTGACTGAAGCTCTCTGAAAATTTCAAATTTGTTTCTCCTACTAAATCATGATGAACTGAAGTCACTGGTTTACCTGCCTGACTTCTGCTTTGAACAAAAATCAATTCCACCTCAGGGTGATTCAATAATAGCCGCACTGTTTCACCGCCTGTGTATCCTGCGCCACCAATAATGCCAGCTTTGATTTGTGCGCTCATAACTTGTTTCCTGTTTCTGGTTTCCCTGCCTTGCCGGCAGGCAGGTGGTTACCGGTAACCAGCAACTGGGAACCGGTAACTTGATAATGAATCGCCACTTGGTTTCCAAATATCTTCGTAAAACCTTTCACATCATCTCCCGTCCAACCCAAATTCATTTCTCCATATTTGCCAAATTTCGATGACATCAAATCAAAGCCTGATTCAATACCGTTTACTTGATAACGGTAAGGATAAAGTGTGATGGACACCTCGCCTGTTACGTTTTCTTGTGAACTAGTTAGGAACGCTTCCATATTTCGCATGACTGGGTCCAGGTATTGTCCTTCATGCAGCCAATTGCCGTAAAATTGTGCCAGCTGGTCCTTCCAGCTCAACTGCCATTTCGTAAGTACATGTTTCTCCAAAGCATGATGTGCTTTGATGATCAGGAGGGGAGCTGCAGCTTCAAAACCAACTCGGCCTTTTATACCGATGATGGTGTCTCCCACATGAATATCTCTACCAATTCCATAAGGACCTGCAATAGACTGAAGAAAATGGATCGCTTCTGTCGGATGCGAAAAGTTTTTACCATTGATTGAAAACAACTCACCTTTTGCAAACCCGATCTTAGCTTCTTCGCTTCCTTGTTTGGTAACTTGTGTTGGCCATGCTTCCTCGGGAAGTTGCCCCATCGAGTTCAGCGTTTCTTTACCGCCCACGCTTGTTCCCCAGATACCTTTGTTGATGGAGTACTTGGCTTTTTCAAAATTGAAAGAAACACCTTTCTTTTTCAGGTATTCAATTTCTTCTTCGCGGCTCAATCGCTTTTCGCGAATGGGAGTAATGATTTCTACCCCCGGCAACAAGATTTGAAAAACCATATCGAACCGCACTTGATCGTTGCCAGCACCTGTGCTACCATGAGCCACAGCGTCAGCTTTTATTTCTTTGGCGTAATTTGCTACCGCCAAGGCTTGCGACATTCTTTCCGCACTCACACTCAGTGGGTAAGTTGCATTTTTCAATACGTTGCCAAAAATCAAATACCGAATTACTTTTTCATAATAAGATTTGGTTGCATCAACTGTTTTGTGCGATGCCATCCCTAAACTTTTAGCACGTATTTCGATAGACTGAACTTCGGCCAAATCAAATCCACCGGTATTCACCGTAATGGAATGTACTTCATAGCCCAAGTCTTCCGACAAATACTTTGCGCAGTAGGAGGTATCTAAACCACCACTAAAGGCCAAAAGAACTTTTTTCATTACCAAAAGGATAAAAAACTTAAAAATGAATTTTTCTTAGCTGCACTACCATCGTCTTCTTTTTTCTTCCACCCTTTCAACAATACAAATTGTTTGAAGCGAACCCATCGGTCAAACACCTTGTTGTCGTTGCGAAGATCTCTGCCCCAAAAGTTTTCTGCTTTAGCTTCGTGGTGCTTTTTCAATTCCAGTTCTTTTGCTTTTTCAACCGGGTCGTAGAGCATCGCTGTGCACATACAATTTTGACGATTTTTACTCATCAATATTTCATAGTTCACGCAGCTCTGGCATCCTTTCCAAAACTGCTCATCGTTGGTCAATTGATTGTAAGTTACGGGTTCGTAACCCAAATCTGAATTGATTTTCATTACGGCCAATCCGGTCGTCAATCCAAAGATTTTCGCATCTGGATATTTCTTCCTCGAGAGTTCAAAGACTTTGCGTTTGATTTCTGTGGCAACTCCACTTTTGCGGAACGGAGGAGAAACAATCAACCCACTATTGGCAACAAATTTTTCGTGCTCCCACGATTCAATGTAACAAAAACCTACCCAAGTTCCATCAGGCATTAATGCAATAACTGCTTTACCTTCCTCCATCTTTTGCGTGATGTAGTCGGGCGAGCGTTTGGCAATTCCGGTTCCACGAGCCTTGGCTGACTCGGCCATCTCGTTGGTAATGGTTTCCGCGTAATGAATGTCTGCAGCCGTAGCTGCACGGACAATGATATTTTCCAATTTGATTTAAAACGTTAAAATGAAAAAGAGATTAAGTAGGTGCTTGCGCACCATGTCAAAACCTCCTGGAGGCTTGACCTACATCTGTCTTTAAAAAGATGGTAGTATCAGATCCTAATCCGTCTATGCGGTCGCCTGGTCACAGTACAGGCAGTGGCGAGAAGCGTGGTCGATGCCGGTTCGGCAAAGTGCAGTAGGGCAGAATTGCCCGAGTTCGCGTTAATGGTGACTAAATTTTCCAATTCTTGTGGTGATAGTTAGTTACGTAAATGCCATTCAAAAAAGTTTCCACAAAATTAATGGAATTAAAAACGATAATTCACCAAATCAGTTCGATTTTTACAGAATTAATTTTGGCTTAATACAATTTTACTCGCAGAGCGAACAAACAGTTGGAAGAGTTTTTAGATCAATATGGTTACTTGGCGCTCTCAGTTGGCACTTTCTTCGAGGGAGAAACGGCTATACTGATCGTGTCGTCACTCATTCATAGAGGAGTTTTCTTGTTCCCGACAACAGTGTTGGCCGCGTTCGGTGGCTCTTTTGTTAGTGACTGGCTCTATTTTCTGATAGGTCGGCTCAATGGAAAATTGTTTTTGTCTACCCGCCCGAAGCTGCAAGCCAAGATGTTACCTCTTACAAATTTCTTTGAACGTAATCGATATCAGATACTGTTCAGTTATCGCTTTTTGTATGGCTTTCGAATTATCATACCCCTTATGATTGGCATGAGCGGACTGCCGCCCAAGAGATTCTTAGTTTTTAGTACGATCACCGGGCTCATCTGGGCTACCGTGGTGAGCACTGTGGGGTACTGGTCGGGCAGAATTTTCAATTTGGATGCACAAGTATTTCAGGACAATTTGTTCTTTGTGGTGGTTGGATTTGCTGCACTTGGTCTGTTGATTGGGTTAGGCGTAAAAAAACTCACGTTCAAGGGGAACATGGTATGAATTCTTTGCCAAAAACGTATAAAGACTTCACGTTGAAAGCACTGGCACCCGACTTTGAGCTTTTGGAAGATCTACTCAAAAATTGTGGCGCCCTATTTTTGGGTGTGGATGAACAAAAGGACACGTATTTTCAGACAGATACAGGTAAATTGAAACTGAGAGAGGGAACTATCGAAAACCTGATAACACACTACGAGCGTATTTTAGAAGACGGAATAGAGAGAACTGTTGTTTACCGATATGATGTCAACCCTTCTGCAATAGAAATTGAAAATCTGATAACTAACTACAAGACGATTGGCACTGTCAAAAAGGAGCGCTCAATTTACCTTTTGGATATTCACAAAATTCAACTTGACCGATTGGATCAAGGTGACTTTCTCGAAATTGAATCGATTGACCGTGAAGAAAAATTTACTACAGAAGAACTACGGAAACGCTGTTTGGAGCTGAAGGAAAAATTGGGAATAGCGGATGCTGATTTGGTGCCGACTGGGTATTTTAGGAATTCATTATGAGGACATAAACAGACAGAGTGAATCTTTAACTCTTTACTACTGAATTCTAACTTCTAACTTCTAAATTCTAACTTCTAAATTCTAACTTCTAAATTCTAACTTCTAAATTCTAACTACTAACTACATGACTATTGGCACACCCCTCACTTCCTCGGCAATTAAAGTAATGATGCTTGGCTCGGGAGAACTAGGCAAAGAAGTAGTGATCGAATTTCAACGCTATGGCGTAGAGGTGATTGCTGTTGATCGCTACGACCATGCGCCCGCCATGCAGGTTGCCCATCGGTCATATACGATCTCTATGCTAGACGGAGAGGCGCTCCGGGCCGTGATCGAAAAAGAAAAGCCAGACTACATTGTGCCAGAAGTGGAAGCCATATCTACTGATACCTTGATTGAATTGGAGAAAGAAGGCTTTCGAGTCATCCCCACTGCAACAGCAACGAAACTTACAATGAATCGAGAGGGCATTCGCACCTTAGCGGCCGAGACTCTTCAACTGAAAACTTCTCCTTACCGATTCGCGGGAACGCTGGATGAATTCAAGTCAGCGATCCAAGCGATCGGAATGCCGTGTGTTGTAAAGCCAATAATGAGTTCATCGGGCAAAGGTCAAAGCGTTGTGAAGTCAGATACAGATATTGAAAACGCCTGGCGCTACGGACAAGAGGGAGGCAGGAGCGGAGGTGGACGAATGATTGTGGAGGGCTTTATCGATTTTGATTACGAGATTACTTTGCTCACCATTCGACATAAAGAGGGCGTTTCGTTTTGCGAGCCTATTGGCCACCGTCAAGAACATGGCGACTATCAAGATTCGTGGCAGCCACACCCCATGCCGACAAAGGCACTAGAGGAGGCGCAGAACATTGCCAAAAAAATAGTCGATGCGCTGGGCGGAGTTGGGCTTTTTGGGGTGGAGTTTTTTGTGAAGGGGGAGATGGTGTATTTCAGCGAACTGTCACCAAGACCACATGATACAGGTATGGTCACGATGATCTCGCAAGACCTTTCAGAGTTTGCTTTGCACGTACGCGCGATTTTGGGTTTGCCAATTCCTGCGATTCGGCAACTTGGACCAAGTGCTTCGTCTGTTATTTTGGTAAAAGGCCAATCTAAAAATATTTCTTATTCAGGATTGGACGCTGCATTGAACGAGCCAGGCACTCAACTTCGGTTGTTTGGTAAACCAGAAGTGAATGGTGAGAGAAGGATGGGAGTTTGCTTAGCTAAAGGTGAGACCATTGAAGAGGCGAGGAGGAAGGCGAACGAGGGTGCGGGGACAATTAAATACACTTTGTCATGAAATATTTGTCAAAGCTGGTGCTATTGTTATTTATATTTAATTATTCAGCTTTTGCTCAACCGAAAGTTAAACTATGTTCCATAAATCTTAATGGTGATTTTGTTAGCATTAACATTCCGAAAAAGTATAAGGGTAATTTCTATTCGGGTATTCCCCAGGTAGTAGGAGATTCTATAAAATTTATTTTACCAAACGCTATGGACAGAGTAGTTATTGACAAAGACACCTTGTTCAGTTGGCCAAAAAATTTTCCTTCCAATTCCTCATTCAATCAGTTATTCAATAAAATTCACAGTGGAAAAAAACTTGATGTGTTATTTACGATTTTAGATGAGTATGGTGGATTTTATTTAATCAAAAAATCAACGGAAAGTCAATTTAGACTACTCATAAACACACCTCGCATGCTAGACCCGAAGGGAGAAATTAACAATACCCTATCTACTATCAACCCATTCCCTAACAACAACCCTATTTCGTCTAATCACCGAGTTGCAACATTATTGAAGAAATATAAGGGGTTAGATGTTTTGTCTTTTCATTCAGAAGTAGAATACATTAAGTTTTTAGTAGATTATTTTAAGGACTGTTCATTACTCAGCAATAAATTTAAAAACTTATTTTATACTACAAATGACTTGATACTAGCTTTTGAAGAATATGATCGATGTAAATAGATTTTGAGTAGCAGGCTCATTGGCAGTTGGCATCATTGCTTGAAAATAACAAGTATAGCTCTACACGTTTTTTATGAAACTGGGGAAGATGGATTTGGGTTTTTTACACATCAATCAGAGCTTTAGAATTGTGGCAGAATTAAATTGAAGGGTACAGTCAAAATGTCTAAGATGCAATTGAAGGAGTTATCAAATATTGCGCAGAATTGGTTTGCTGCATTTAATGAGCATGACATAGAAAAATTGTTGTTGCTGTATGAAGACGAGGCTTCTCACTACAGCCCTAAATTGAAAGTCCGACATCCAGAAACCCATGGGTTGATTAAAGGCAAGACTGCCTTGAGGACATGGTGGCAAGATGCTTTTCTCAGATTACCAACTCTTAAGTACGAATTGATTCGGCTGACTCCCTACGAAGACCGCATCTTTATGGAATACATACGCCACGTTATTGGAGAAGAAGATTTAGCGGTTGGTGAAATGCTTGAAATCCAAGAGGGAAAAATCATTCATTCAAAGGTATTTCATCAATAACCTGGAATTTTTTAGGCAATTTTTTCTGTACAGGTTCTTAATTGCTAATCAACCACACATTCCACTCTACCGCAATCGTCACTATCAATAATAATAAGAAGCCAATCGAAACTAGTTTATGCACCCATTCCGGAGATTTTTTGAAATATAAAACAGAAAAGATGAAGGGCACCACCAGTTTGAGCAATTGCGATTGAAGGCTGTCGCCCCGAATGATTAAACTATCTAAAATGCCAAGTAAGGCAAGTCCGATAGAGAATAGAAAAATCTTAGGGTAGTTATCCTGATAGAAAGCCTTCAAGTCTATCATACCCTCTTGGATACCAAACGGGAAGAGCAACCTAGCCAGCACAAAAAGTATAATGGGATACACCATGATGAATAAAAATGTTGGCAACCGCCAGGGTGCATAGTTTTTAAGGTCGTAAATAATCCACCATTCTTGGACGTGAAGGATAAGCACAATAAGAACCCACAACACATGTGCCAGTATACTTTCACACGCTTGCTCCGGTGGATCAGATCGGCAATGGAGGTAAGGATTTGGGTTATACCTAGTCCTAAGATGATGGATTTCAGTACGGTTACATGCTCAAAGGCGCTGATCATCTGTTTGACCAGTTACAACGTGACTTGACTTTTCTTATTCTCGAAAATGATTCCAAATAGGCGCGATTAATATTATTTGCTGCAGACTTTCTGATTCATTTGTTCAAACTTATCCACATTTTTCCGGTTTTCCTGCGACAATATAAAACTCCTCTGGGGCGTCCTAAATAAATATTGCCTAGCCTGTAAAATAAGTTTGAAATAATGGCTTGGGAGTGTAGATTTGTGCCATTCCGTAAAAAAGCGGTTACCTAAACGCGTCATGATGAAGGATAGATTATCTGATCTCGTTAAGCTTCTCACCCTCGCACTGTTCGTTACAACAAGTTCCACTTCTTTCGCTCAAGAAATTCCGACAGATGCCGCTGCAATCAGCGCAGGGGAGGCCTTATTTAATGGCAATTGTAAATCGTGCCACCGAGTTAAACAAAAACTAGTAGGACCAGCACTCGCTGGAGTCGAAAATCGGGCTCCATCCATTGCATGGATCATTGAATGGGTAAAGAATCCGGCAAAAAAGATTGCCAGTGGCGATGAGTACGCCAACAAAATCTATAATGAGTATAACAAGAGCCAGATGACGGCCTTTACCAGTTATACAGACGCCCAGATCTTAAGCATACTTGCTTACGTAAAGTCGGATGCTGAAAAAGTCGAGGTAGCTCCGGTAGCAGCACAACAAACAGCTGGTGGAGGGAGTGCCGGTGTTCCTTCTTCTTATTTGAATGCAATTGTGGGGGGGATGCTTCTTATCCTTCTGTTAATGCTTGTCATTCTTGGCTTGATCGTATCGGCCTTGAAGAAATACCTCAACCAAAAAGAATTAAGTGAAGACGATCAACAAGTTGTCAATTCACCCTATACATTTTCAACGATTACACGTAGTTCAGGGTTTATTTTCTTGGTTGTATTTATATTAGTGTCCGTTGGCTTCAAGACCACTATCGATGGACTCTATTCCATTGGAGTGCAGCAAGATTATCAGCCTAAGCAACCTATTGCTTTTTCGCACAAGCTGCATGCTGGCTCGTACGAAATCAACTGTAAGTATTGCCACACAGGCGTTTTGAAGGGCAAGCAAGCAAATATTCCGTCTCCCAATATTTGTATGAACTGTCATACACAGATTAAACAGGAGTCTACCGAGATTCAAAAAATATACGCTGCCATTGGTTATGATTATAAGACTGCTTCCTATTCGGGCAAACAGAAACCAATCGAGTGGGTCCGTATTCACAATCTTCCTGACCTAGCGTATTTCAACCATGCTCAGCACGTTAATGTTGGAGGAATAGAATGTCAGACTTGTCATGGCCCTATTGAGGAGATGGAAGTCGTTAAGCAATACTCTTTATTGACAATGGGATGGTGTATCGATTGCCATCGTAAAACGGAGGTCAACACAAAAGACAACGAATACTACAATAAGCTGAACGAACTACATCTTTCAGCAAAGAAATCAAAAATGAAAGTAGAGGATATTGGCGGATTGGAATGCGCGAAATGTCACTATTAATATTGTAAGCTTTAAATGTTTCGGTCACGATAAAGAGCGTATGAGTACTACTACTAAAAAGACATATTGGAAAGGATTGGCCCAACTCAAGAATGATCCTTCTTACGTAAAACATGCCGATAAAGAATTTGTCGACATGGGCGTATCAGAAGATCCTGGGCACTCTCGCAGAGACTTTTTAAAAATGATGGGTTTTAGCGTAGCCGCTGCTTCTTTAGCAGCTTGCGAGGCACCTATCCGGAAATCGATTCCTTATGTAGTAAAGCCGTTGGATGCTGATGCCGGTATCCCTAATTACTATGCATCTACCTACGTAAATGGTGGTGATTATTGCTCGGTGGTAGTGAAAGTACGCGATGGCCGCCCGATCAAATTAGATGGTAACTCGCTTTCAAGTGTTACAAGAGGAGGTACCAGTGCACAAGTTGAAGCTTCTGTTCTTTCATTGTATGATAACTTTAGGTTGCGTGGGCCTCGTATCAGCGATAAACCCGCAGATTGGGAAACGCTCGATAAAGAGGTGATTTCGAAATTGGAAGCAGTCTCAAATGAGGGTGGTCAAATAAGAATTGTAAGCAATACAATACTTAGCCCAAGCACAAAAGCAACCATCGAAAAATTCAAGGCAAAGTATCCGACTACTGTTCATGTTCAATATGACCCTATTTCTTACTACGGGTTACTGAAGGCCAATGAAGAGTCTTTCGGTTCGGCAATTATCCCAAGTTATGATTTTAGTAAGGCAAAAGTGATCGTCAGTGTGGGTGCTGACTTTTTGGGCACTTGGCTATCTCCCATTGAGTTTGCAAAAGCCTATGGTACAACTCGTGCTGTGAGTGAGGAGAAGCGCGATATGTCGAGGCACTATCAATTTGAAAGCAATCTTTCGTTGACTGGTGCCAATGCGGATTATCGCTCATTGATGAAACCATCTCAAGAAGGTGCTGTGCTGGCACAGATATATAATATTGTCGCTGGCCGAAGTGCTGCGGATTCTGGTGTTGCCCATGTTGAAAAGGCAGCAAAAGAACTTTTGGCTAATAAAGGAGCATCGCTTGTTGTCTGCAGTTCAAATGATAAAGAAGTGCAGGTGTTAGTCAATGAGATCAACAACTTATTGGGAAGTTATGGAACTACTATTCTTACCTCATTGCCGGTCAACTTCCGTCAGGGAAATGACGAAGCAATGTTGGCATTTATAGAAGATACGAAGGCTTCGAAAATTGGAGCTGTTATTTTCTTCAATTGCAATCCAGTGTATGACCATCCAAAAGGTGCTGAGTTGTCAGGTGCATTGAAAAATACAAAACTTGCTGTTTCTACATCTTATACACCAGACGAAACGGCTTCTGCTTCGGGGTATATGGCGCCAGATCACCATTATTTGGAATCATGGAATGACTTCGAACCCAAACCTAACTATTATAGTCTCTCGCAACCTGCCATTACACCTATTTTCAAAACTCGCCAGGCGCAAGAGAGTTTTCTGGTTTGGGCAGGTGAAAAAGAAGTTGAGTATTATTCAGTTGTAAGCGAGAACTGGAAAAACTGGTTTTTCTCGAAACAAACGAGCGCGCTTGATTTCCAAAGCTTCTGGGATAAATGCTTATATGAGGGCGTTTATGAACTGCCAACCGAGGTAACGGAACTTCCATTTACAAGTCATGTGGATGACGCGCTGGCCAAAGTAAGTAATGGCTCAAAGTCAGCATCGGGTTTCGAACTAGTCATTTACGAGAGTTATGGAATTGGAAATGGTAGTCAAGCCAATAACCCATTATTGCAAGAATTGCCAGATCCTATCACCAAAGCAACGTGGGATCATTATGTGACCATATCTCAAAAAGATGCGCGTGAAATATTGAAACTGGATAATGACGCTGAGGGCAATACGAAGTTGATTAGCTTGACCCTTGGAGGAAGCACAATTAAGCTTCCTGCATTGATTCAGCCCGGACAAACACCGGGGACAATTGGCGTGGCGTTGGGTTATGGGCGCGCTAAAGTTGGAGCAGTGGCCGAAGGCATTGGTGTGAATGTTTATCCGTGGGTTGCTAGTGTCAATGGATCGTTAAATTATAATATTTCATCAGGCCTAAAGGTTGCAAGCACCGAGGACGATTTCCAGTTGGCGCAGACTCAGATTCATCAGACCTACATGGGGCGCGAAAGCGTTATCCAGGAATCTGTTTTGTCAGAGTTCAAAGAAAATCCAGCAGCAGGACGAGAGTATCCTAAAATTACTAATTGGGACGAGAAGGTTGACCCTGCATCATTAAGTTTATGGAAAGGGCATGAGTACAAGAGTCATTATTGGGGTATGGCTATTGACCTCAATACGTGCAATGGCTGTGCTGCCTGCGTTGTCGCCTGTAATGTCGAGAACAACGTAGCCTTGGTGGGCAAAAAAGAAGTCATCAACCGCAGGGAAATGCATTGGTTACGTATCGATCGATACTACAGCAGTGATGCCAATCCTGAAGATTATAAAGCCGCGGAGATTGCTGCTGAAAATCCCGAGGTAGTATTCCAGCCTATGATGTGCCAGCATTGCAACAATGCACCTTGCGAAACGGTTTGTCCGGTGGCAGCAACCACCCATAGCACGGAAGGGCTAAATCAAATGACTTATAACCGTTGTATTGGAACTCGTTATTGTGCCAACAACTGTCCTTATAAAGTGAGGAGATTTAACTGGTTTAAGTACCACGATAACCAACAGTTCTATCATTCTAACCCAGCTATGAACACAGATTTGGGAAGAATGGTATTGAATCCTGAAGTAACCGTTCGCTCTCGTGGCGTTATGGAAAAATGTTCATTCTGCGTTCAGCGTATCCAAACAGGTAAACTGACTGCTAAGAAAGAAAGACGCCCGATGAAAGACGGTGAGGTGATCACAGCATGTCAGGCGGCTTGCTCTACAGGAGCAATCGTATTTGGCGATATGAACAATCCTGAAAGCCATATCAGTAAATTATTGAAGATTGAAAGTGATCCGAAAAGGCCCTATGGCATTGACAAGAAGATTGGCAATCCCCGAGCATATCGTGTGTTGGAAGATATCGGGGTGAAGCCAAATATTTTCTATTTGACCAAGATTAAGAACAGAGACGAACATAAAGAACACGCTTAATTTGGATACTATTGACTTTTGACTTTTGACTAAACTATGCAAGTAACTTCTTCGATACGTGAACCTCTTATAACCGGTGGTAAGACTATCCGCGATGTTTCCGAGGACATCAGCCGTCAGGTAGAAGGCAAGCCCACGCAACTTTGGTGGGTTGCTATGATGATTTCGCTAACGCTTTTGGCGTTCGGTTTCTACTGCCTTTGCACCCTTCTTTGGGAAGGAGTGGGAGTTTGGGGATTAAATAAAACTGTGGGTTGGGCCTGGGATATCACCAACTTTGTTTGGTGGGTCGGTATTGGTCACGCAGGAACATTAATTTCTGCCATCTTATTGCTGTTCCGCCAAAAATGGAGAATGTCCATCAACCGGGCGGCAGAGGCAATGACAATTTTCGCAGTTATTTGTGCGGCTACATTTCCGTTTGCGCACATGGGCAGGTTGTGGCTTGGTTTTTATTGGGTATTTCCGTTGCCAAATACATGGGGTTCCTTGTGGGCCAACTTCAATTCGCCACTGTTGTGGGATGTGTTTGCGATTTCGACTTATTTCTCGGTTTCGTTGGTCTTCTGGTACATGGGTTTGATACCCGATTTCGCAGTTATCCGTGATAGAGCCGTGCGCCAAGGACATAAGCTACGCGCCAACATTTACAATGCATTGAGTTTTGGATGGGATGGCGCTGCCCGAACATGGAGTCGCTATGAGTCTGTCGCGTTGATATTAGCGGGTCTCTCAACTCCTCTGGTGCTTTCTGTTCATACGATTGTATCTATGGACTTTGCAACTTCGGTTGTTCCCGGATGGCACGCTACTATTTTCCCACCCTACTTTGTGGCGGGTGCGATCTTCTCTGGCTTTGCGATGGTACTAACACTTTTGATCATTACACGAAAAGTCTTCAAGCTGGAAGACTATATTACGATTTACCACATAGAGTTGATGAATATTGTAATCATCATCACGGGGTCAATTGTTGGTATTGCTTACATCACCGAGTTCTTTATCGCTTGGTATGGGCAGGTGCCTGCCGAACAATATGCGTTCTTTAATCGTATGCAAGGCCCTTATTGGTGGGCATATTGGTCGATGATGACATGTAACGTAATTTCCCCTCAATTATTCTGGTTCAAAAAGATCAGAACCAATATCGTGGCCACATTCATTCTTTCAATCATCGTAAATATTGGGATGTGGTTCGAGCGCTTCGTAATCATTGTGACTTCAATTCACCGCGACTACGTGCCCTCTAGCTGGTCTATGTTTCACCCAACCATCTATGATATGGGGGAATACATTTTTACGTTTGGTTTGTTCTTCTCGGCCTTCTTGTTGTTCGCCAAGTTTTTCCCCGTTATCAATATGGCAGAGGTAAAGAGTATTATTAAGTCATCATCCGAAAAGAAGCACTAGCATATGGATAGCAATAAGAATTTTGTAGTAGGAATTTTTGAGGATGAAGATGTGCTTTTACATGCTGTAGAGCACACGCGCGAAAAAGGCTTGAAGATTCATGAGGTGTACTCGCCTTTTCCTGTTCACGGATTGGATGAAGCACTTGGTTATAAGCGTTCTAGGCTACCTATCGCTGCTTTCTTGTTTGGAATGACCGGCACTTCATTGGCGTTGTTGATGCAAATTTGGATGCTGGGCTATGATTGGCCAATGATTATTGGTGGAAAGAATTATGCCTCCCTGCCTCCTTTCATCCCCGTAACATTTGAGATGACAGTGTTATTAGCCGCCTTTGGGATGGTTGGCACCTTCTTTATTGCCAGTGACATGAAGCCCTATAAATGGCCACGTCAGTTTGATATCCGAAGCACAGATGACAAACATGTAATGGCGATAGATTTGGCCACTAACAAAATGAGCAAGGAAGAAATTAGCGCGTTGTTAAAATCACAAGGTGCCTCAGAAGTAAACGAAAAAAACTTTTAATTGAACGTGACTATGCGATTACGAAAATTATCAGTGGTGTTGGTAGTGGTGGTCTTGGTTGCCGGATGTAAGGCCGGTGGCGATTATCAAGGCCTTGAGTATGCGCCTAACATGTATCACTCGGTGGCGTATGAACCACTTTCTCAAATAACAGATCCGATGCAAGGAAAAATCACCAACGCACTGGATAATGGTAGAGGTGAATTCTACAACTCCAATCAGTACAATCCTTACAAGATGAACTTGAGGCTACCGCCTGCCCACACAGTCAGGAGATCTTCTTCAGGTTGGCTTCCTTATAGAGGTGTCAATGATACCACAGGGCTTCGCCTCGCTAATAAGTTGAAAAATCCTTATGACTCAACGAAAGCCATTTTGAGTCAGGGCAAAGCTGCCTACGAAATGTACTGCCAGCATTGCCACGGAGCGAAGGGAGCAGGGGATGGAAAAGTCGCTGCAGGGGTAAAGATTGATGGGGTGGAACACAGCGTTTACCCTGGCGTTGCAAACCTAAAAGGGGACGCCTATAAGAATATTACGGAAGGACACATTTTTCACGTGATCACTTATGGAAAGGGATTGATGGGTTCTCACGGATCGCAAGTAAGTGAGGAAGATCGTTGGAAGATCGCTAAGTATGTTAAGGCAATTCAAAAGAATTAGTATCTATTATAATCTTTTCTAAATGATAGCGGACGAAAAATACATTTTTAAACCAGCCACCAAGCAAAAACTTTTTATCCTCATTGGGGTAGGGTTGCTGTTGTTTGCAGTGGGTGTTTTCATGGCAAAAAATGGTGGGCATCACGAGGGCGCTGAAAAGCACGCTTCTCAAGAAATAGCGAAGAGCTTGGTGGCCAGTACAGAGCCAACAGCGCATGCAGCGTCAGCTGTTGAAGGGGGACATCATGGTAGCGCTACGTGGTTGAAAAGGATCTACACTTCTCTTTGGCACAATAACATTTTCTTCGCGGGTATCGGGATCATAGGTTTGTTTTTTGTTGCTATTCAATATGCTGCACAAGCGGGCTGGTCTGCACCGATCAAACGTATTCCCCTCGCGATGGGCAGTTGGATCCCATTTTCGGGTATTTTAATGGTTGGCCTTTGGTTTTTGGTAAAAGGTGATTTATTCCATTGGGCTGATCACAGTCTATATGACGTAAAGAACGAACATTACGATGCAATTCTGATGGGCAAGAGCGCCTACTTCTTCTGGCCAATGCATGCCGGCAGTTTCCCGTTGTTTTTTGTTGTACGCATGGTTCTTTTTTTTAGCCTTTGGTATCTTTTCTTTACTTGGATTAAGAAGGAAATGCTCGCTGAAGACATCAATGGCGGAACAAGTCATTGGTTTGCATCCAGAAAATTGTCTGCGTATTTCTTGGTAATTTTTGCGGTTAGTTCTTCTGTTTCAGCCTGGGATTGGGTAATGAGCATTGATCCTCATTGGTTTAGCACGATGTTTGGTTGGTATGTATTTGCAAGCTGGTGGGTGACTGGCTTAGCGACCATTACACTGCTCGTTGCCAATTTGAAAGGGGCTGGCTATCTCAAAGTAGTAACGCAGAACCACATTCATGACTTAGGAAAATTTGTTTTTGCTTTCAGCATCTTTTGGACATATATCTGGTTCTGCCAGTTTATGTTGATTTACTATGCAAACCTACCTGAAGAAACGGTTTACTTTATCCAGCGGATGCGCACGGCTCCTTATAGCTGGATATTTTATGCCAATATATTTTTAAACTTCGTACTTCCTTTTTTGTTATTGATGACAAGAGATGCGAAACGGCAAATCTCGATGTTAAAGGTGGTTTGTCCGATTGTGATAATAGGCCACTGGTTTGATTTTTATAATATGATTACCCCGGGAGCGATGAAATTAGAGGGTGGTGTTGGGTTTTTGGAGATAGGTCTAGCAATGGTTTTTGCAGGGGCTTTCTTGTACGTTGTTTTGAACGCGCTATCGAAACTACAGTTAGTGGCGAAAAATCATCCATTTATGCAAGAGAGTTTGAACCATCAAATTTGATTATTTACACTGATATAAAATAGCAATATGACTTGGATAATATCGTTGGGTGCAATTTTAGTGTTGGTCATTCTTTACATGATCTTCAAGATTGGCAACTTGGTGGGTCTTGTAAAAGGGAAAAAAGAAGAGGAATTTTCTATTTCCTGGAATAATGCCAATGCCATGATGTTCATGATCTTCATGGTTGTTGGTTTGGGTGGTTTCTTTTGGTATTCCTATGCTCATTTTGAAGAGTACACACTACCCGTTGCATCGATACATGGAGAAGTAACCGATAGTTTGTTCTGGATAACCATGTGGATCACCGTAATTGCATTTGCGATCATTTTTGTGGTCATGTTCTGGTTCACCTTTGCTTATAAGTATGAGAAGGGCAGAAAGGCGGCCTATTTTGCAGACAATCACAAGCTTGAAATTTTGTGGACAGTAGTTCCCGCAATCGTATTAGCTCTTCTGGTTTTTAGAGGCCTGCGTGTATGGCATGAAATCACTGGTCCCGCATCGAAGGAAGCAGTCGTTGTGGAGATGGTAGGGCAGCAGTGGCTTTGGATGGCTCGCTATCCTGGCGTGAAAGATAAAACGTTGGGACATCATAACTATAAACTCATTGATGCCTCTAATGAGTTCGGTCTTGACCTAACAGACAAAAATTCTTTTGACGATTTTAAATCTTTGGAGCTTCATATCCCAGTAGGTCAGGAAATCTTAATGAAGATAAGAGCGAAAGATGTATTGCACAGTGTTTTCCTCCCTCATTTCCGCGTAAAGATGGACGCAGTTCCGGGGGTTCAAACTCATTTTAAATTTACGGCTACGAAAACAACAGCACAAATGCGTGAGGAGCTGAATAACCCAGCGTTCAACTATGAAATGGCTTGCACTGAAGTATGTGGAAAAGGTCATTTTTCAATGAAATTTCCGGTTGTGGTAGTTACACAGGAAGACTATCAGAAATGGCTGGAGTCTCAAGAGTCATGGCTGAAACAAAATCCGGATTATCTAAAGTATGTGCCGGCAGAGTTGAAAGAAGCCGCCATGATCAAAGCTGGAATACCTCTTGATAATACAGTTACAGTGCAGACAGCAGCTATCAAATAAGCATAAAAGAAACTATGGCAACAATTGATGTACACCCTCAAACAGCAACCCACCACCACGATGAACATGGAGACGATCATGCGCATCATGGAAATTTTTGGACTACCTATATTTTTAGCGAGGATCATAAGGTAATTGCTAAACAGTTTTTGCTCACGGGCATGGCGTGGGCATTAATCGGGGGAATGCTATCTGTTCTTTTCCGATTGCAACTTGGCTTTCCTGAAGCAAATCTCGGATGGTTGAAGCCGATATTGGGTGGTTGGTTAACTCCGGAAGGAAAAATTGATCCTGAGTTCTATTTGGCATTAGTGACCATGCATGGAACGATTATGGTGTTCTTTGTACTCACGGCTGGTTTGAGTGGAACGTTCAGCAACTTCCTGATTCCGCTGCAAATCGGTGCACGCGATATGGCATCTGGTTTCATGAACATGCTTTCGTATTGGTTTTTCTTTTTGTCAAGTGCGATTATGTTCATCTCCCTGTTTATCTCGACAGGGCCCGCTGCGGGTGGGTGGGTCATATATCCACCTCTAAGTGCACTACCGCAGGCTATTTCAGGCTCTGGGCTGGGGATGACTTTGTGGCTGGTTTCGATGGCGTTGTTCATTGTTAGTTCACTTTTGGGTAGTATCAACTACATTACCACAGTAATTAACATGAGGACTCTTGGGATGTCATTCACTAAACTGCCTCTCACCATTTGGGCTTTTTTCTTAACTGCAATTATTGGAATCCTCTCGTTCCCCGTTTTGTTTGCGGCTGCTCTACTTTTGATTTTTGATCGCAGTTTCGGAACGAGTTTCTATTTGTCAGATATTTATATAGGAGGTGAGGCGTTGCCCAATCAAGGAGGTAGCCCCATTCTTTTCCAACATTTGTTCTGGTTCTTGGGCCACCCAGAAGTATACATCGTATTGTTGCCTGCTTTAGGGATTACTTCTGAGATTATCGCCACCAACTCTCGCAAGCCAATTTTTGGATACAAAGCGATGGTTGGTTCCATGTTGTTTATCGCAATTTTGTCATTTGTGGTATGGGCGCATCACATGTTTGTAACGGGAATGAATCCATTCTTGGGTTCAATCTTTACCCTGCTGACTTTGATTATAGCGGTACCATCGGCAGTCAAAATATTTAACTACGTAACCACTCTTTGGAAGGGCAATATTCGATTTACACCTGCTATGCTTTTTTCGATCGGATTAGTATCTTTCTTTTTGACGGGCGGGATTACCGGTATATTCTTAGGCAATTCAGCCGTAGACATTCAATTGCATGATACTTATTTTGTGGTTGCTCACTTTCACTTAGTTATGGGTAGTGCCTCTTTCTTTGGGTTAATGGCAGGTGTATACCATTGGTTTCCCAAGATGTTTGGAAGAATGATGGATGAGCGGTTGGGGTACTTGCATTTCTGGTTAACATTTATCGGGGTGTATCTTGTATTCTTCCCTATGCATTACATTGGTATTGCAGGTTTCCCCCGTAGGTATTATACATGGACCGCATTTGAAACCTTTAGCGGGTTTGCAGATTTGAATATGTTGGTGAGTATTGCTGCTATTTTCACTATGGTGGCTCAGTTTGTATTCTTGTTCAATTTTATCTACAACATATTTAGAGGAAAATTAGCACCAGCGAATCCTTGGAATTCAAACACACTTGAATGGACAACGCCACGCGTGCCACAGCACGGTAATTGGGTAGGGGAGATTCCTACAGTATATCGTTGGCCATACGATTATAGCAAGCCGGGGTCGAAGGAAGACTTTATTCCACAGCATATTCCTTATTCTGAAACGCCTGAATCGAATCTTCCCCACGAAAACGATGAGATCAAATTAGAGATGGGTGGTGACCGAGCGATTGTAGTTGAAGAAAGAAAACACTAAGAATTCAAAGTTCAAAAATCAAAATTTGCTCACGGTGAATTTTGAGTTATTCAATGAACGAGGAAGCAGCGTCTAGGGGATTTAATAAGCTTTGCTTATCTACCTTGGTTGCTGTTTTTCTTTTAATAGCAGCGGGTGGCATCGTTCGCACGACAGGGTCCGGGATGGGCTGTCCAGACTGGCCCAAATGTTTTGGTCAATGGGTTCCACCCACCTCTATAGATCAGCTTCCTGCTGATTACAAAGAATCTTACTCAGCACTTCGCGAAAAGAAAAACCAAAAGTTTATCAAGTATTTGAAAGTGGTCGGTATGACGAATACTGCTAATCAGCTTTCTTCGGACAAGAGTATATTAATAGAGTCCGATTTTAATCCCACCAAAACATGGATTGAGTACTTGAATAGATTGCTTGGCGTGGTAGTTGGGTTTTTAATTTTGCTTTTGGTTTGGCGATCGATTCGATTTAGAGCGAATAAGCCCACAATTTTCTGGATATCCTTGGCAACGCTGGTAGCTGTTTTGTTTCAGGGCTGGTTTGGTTCGATCGTGGTTTCTACTAATCTCACTACATGGACAGTGACGGTTCATATGTTAGTGGCACTATTAATTGTTGGACTGCTTGCCTACCTTGTGGTTGCTTCAGGGCGAAATCGAGAGGAAATCGCGGTTCCAAAGGGCATAAAACCTATATTATTGACTTGTTCTGCATTGTTGTTAACTCAGATTCTTTTTGGGACGCAAGTAAGGGAGGGAATTGATAAACTTGTTTCTTTCCCAAGGACAACCTGGATTTCTTCACTCGGGTTTGAATTCATTCTGCACCGGTCTTTTTCGTGGTTGGTGATAGGCTTCCATTTTCTATTGATTTGGCGTTTAGGAAAAACTACCGGGCTCAAAGCTTTATCAAGTGCATTAATGGCGTTAATTTTGTCTTCGTTTTTGACGGGTGCAGCCATGGCTTATTTTAATGTGCCAGCTGCGCTTCAGCCTGTTCATCTACTTTTAGCAACGATCTGTTTTGGCATTCAGTTGCTTTTGTACTTTCAGTTGAACAGTAGTAAAAAAGAAGTGTTAATTGGATAATATGATTGCCACACAAGATGTAACAGGAATAGCACAAGTTGCCGCAAAATCGAGAGCTTATTTCGAATTGATGAAGCCTCGTTTGTCTATGCTAGTAGCGTTTTCGTGCGCCTTCGGTTACGGGATCGCTACAAGAGGAGCTGTCGATTGGATGACGTTGGTGATGTTGTATTTGGGTGGCTTTTTGTTATCAGGAGCGTCTAGTTGCATCAATCAAATTATTGAACGTGATCTGGATAAGGTCATGAATCGTACAATGAGTCGGCCACTCCCGACAGGAAGGGTAAGTTTGGCAGAGGCAACATTTTTTGCGGTTGCCTGCTTTATGTCAAGCATCGCCATTCTTTGGATTTTTACCAACCCGCTGACGGTTCTATTATCAATTGTGTCGATGGTATTGTATAGTTTTATTTATACTCCATTGAAAAGAGTCGGACCTATAGCTGTTTTCGTAGGAGCGATACCGGGGGCTTTGCCTCCTCTGTTAGGTTGGATTGCCGCAACAGGCGCAATATCCTATGAAGCTCTAATTATTTTCGGAATTCAATTCATTTGGCAGTTTCCTCATTTTTGGGCCATTGCCTGGGTGGCCGATGAGGATTATAAAAAGGCTGGCTTTAAGTTATTGCCCTCTGGGGGAGGCAAAGATTTAAATACGGCTATTCAAATAATGGTTTACACGATGTTTCTGATCCCTTTGGGATTATTACCTGCTAAATTCGGTATCACTGGACTAGATTCCGCAATTGTGGCATCGATTTGTGGTGTGGCCTTTTTTGGACAGACATTTTCATTGATGAAAACAGGAAGCCAGCAATCGGCCAAGCGGATTATGTTTGGTTCATTCTTGTATTTACCAATTGTTCAGATTGCTTATTTGTTGGATAAAATTTAATCAAGAATTATATGAGTGAGGCTGTTGATTTCAAAATTGTTGAAGAGCCAAAAAGGCCCTTGGCCATGAATCCCAAGAAATTTGGGATGTGGCTGTTTATGGCCAGTGTGTTAATGTTGTTTATTTCGCTCACATCTGCCTACATCGTGCGGCAAGCCGAGGGCAATTGGCTTTTCTTTGATTTGCCGACTATTTTTATTGTGTCTACCGCAATCATCGTAGCAAGCAGTGTAACTATGCAGTTGGCTTTTTGGGCAGCCAGAAAAGATGACGTTGAGCGAGTTAAGGTAATGGTGCTGCTTACAGCTATTTTGGGCTTGGCATTTGTCGTATCTCAATATCTGGGTTGGAAAGATCTGGTAGCTAGAAGTGTTTATTTGGTTGGAAACCCGTCTGGCTCATTCCTTTATATCATCACCGGATTGCATGCAATACATCTTATAAGTGCGGTTGTTTTTTTACTGTTTGTTCTTTACTACAGTTTCCGAAATAAAGTGAATTCAAAAAACACCGTGCAGGTAGAAATCTGCACAACTTATTGGCATTTTTTGGGTGTTCTTTGGGTATATTTGTATGTTTTCTTAACATTGCTACGATAAAATTGTAACCATGGCACACGCAACAACCACAACAGCACCGGGACAAGATGTTTGGAATGGAGGAGTATCTCCGTTAGACGCTAGTTATGGCAAACTAATGATGTGGTTCTTTTTGCTTTCGGATGCATTTACGTTTTCCGGACTATTGATTACTTATGGATTAGTGCGTGCTGCACATCCTGCCTTTGCGGGAGCTGCAGATGCGTTTGTTTTTTCTCACGAATATTGGCCAATACCTGAAAAAGTATTTGAAGCGGTTCCTTTTTTACATGGAGTAAGTCTTCCTTTGGTTTTCGTTGGTATCATGACGTTCATCCTGATTATGAGTAGCGTTACAATGGTGTTGGCGGTCGAGGCGGGACATCGCATGGATAGAAAGGCCGTAGAAAAATGGATGCTTTGGACAATTCTTGGTGGAATTACATTCTTAAGCTGTCAGGCTTGGGAATGGACACACTTTATCGTTGGCACGGATACACCCACTCTCTTTAAGGACTTTGTGAATGGTCAATGGATCACCAAAGAAGTAGTGGGCGCGAACCTTCACGTCAATCAATATGGTCCTCAGGATTTTGCTGACTTCTTTTTCTTTATCACGGGGTTTCACGGCTTCCACGTTTTTAGTGGGGTGCTGCTTAACTTCTTGATTTATTACAATACTGTTACTGGAGTATACCAACGAAGAGGTCATTATGAAATGGTTGAAAAGGTGGGATTGTACTGGCACTTTGTTGACTTGGTTTGGGTATTCGTATTTACCTTCTTTTATCTCGTATAATTAGATTTAACGTTATGGCACATCATTCAGAAGAAACAGAAGTTACCGTACTTCCCCCAGACAAGGAGAAGATAAAAAAATTATGGACAGTTGCTGGTATCCTGGGATTATTAACAGCTTTTGAATTCTTGATTGCCTTTTCGATGCATCACGGTCCGGCAAAGACAGTCATATTTGTGGTAATGACAATCGTTAAGGCTGGGTATATTGTTGGCGAGTTTATGCACTTGCGCTATGAAGCGAAGGTGCTATTTTGGTCGATTATGATACCGATTGTCTTTATTGTTTGGATGTTGGTAGCTTTCGTTTATGAAGGGATGAAGCTTTCAGATATTAATTTTCTTAACTAAGACGTATAGACATTTTTCGAAAGGCTAAAGTGAAGAACTTTAGCCTTTTTTTTTAAGCTGCAGACATGAAGCGTAAAATACTCTTTCTTTCATTGGCGCTTTTGTTACCAGTGATTGTCTTTCTTTTTCTAAAAATGTTCGGTCGCAATCGATTTGATATACCGGTGTATCATAAAGATTCAGTCGAATTTATGGTTGGTTGTGAGAGAATCTTTGAGGCTCCTTATACTATTGCAGATTCGATTGCATCAGGAATTGGTTGGCAAGGAAATGAGGCTACGCTAATTAGCTTTGCGAAGATACCATCGGAGGGGCTAATGAGGTTGAAAGAAGATTTTGAACCAAGTCGACTCCAAATTGTTTCTATCAATGAAGCAGAGTTCGCGCGTTTAAAATGCGTTTTTTTAGTTTCGGAAAAGTATAATTTGGTGTTGGTGGATAGCAAAAGGCAAATCCGGGGATATTATCAACTCACAACTCGCGAAGAAGCAGATCGATTGTTAATGGAGATATCAATACTATTGAAAGATTACTAAAATGGAAAAGACAATAACAAGTTCAGAGCCGTATAAAAAACTTATCCTCACCCTCTCCATCATTATTCCGCTTGCTGTGGCTGCATTGTTTAAGATTAGAATACCCGGATACGATTTTTCATTTTTGCCTCCGATTTACGCAGCAATAAATGGCATTACTGCAGTGCTTTTGGTGGTAGCGGTGATTGCTATCAAAAACAAGAACCGATATATGCATGAATTGCTGATGAAGATATCAATCGGATTGTCGACTATCTTTCTTGTTTTGTACGTGGTCTACCATATCTTTAGTGATTCTACACCGTTTGGGGGTGAAGGCGCCATTCGTGTTTTTTATTACATTATATTGATCTCGCACATCGTGCTTTCTGTAGTAGTTATTCCTTTTGTATTATTTACTTTTTCCAGGGCGCTTTCCGGCAATTTTGAAAGACATAAAGCGTTGGCTAAATTTACATTTCCGTTATGGTTGTATGTCGCGGTAACAGGGGTGATTGTGTACCTAATGATTAGTCCGTACTACGGCAGTTAAGTTTTTTATAATTTAGTATGAAAGTATTTCTTAGCATAGTTTTTATTGTTCTTTTAGCTTCGCAGCAATTGAGTGCGCAATGCGCAATGTGCCGCGCTACGTTAGAGAATAACATCAGTAATGGAAACATTGGCATTGCCGCGGGAATAAATTTTGGAATTCTATACCTCTTTGTGGCGCCTTATTTGGCAATTGCAACACTAGCCTATTTCTGGTATCGTACCAGCAAACGAAATGAAAGGAAGCTCGATAAAAGCAGCCTGGCAAGGTAAATGCCCCGGTTGCGAAAAAGGGGACATTTTTGAATATCCTTTTTCTCGGATTTCAAAATTCAGCGCAATGAACGATCGCTGCGCTAATTGTGGAGTTAGTTTTATGCCTGAACCTGGGTTTTATTTTGGTGCTCTTTACGTTAGTTACTCCTTTACCATCGCTTTTTTTGTTGGTCTTTGGTTGATCTTGTATTTATTATTTGACCCAGCTGATTGGGTATATGGAGTAGCCATCGTTCTTGCGTGCATCCTTTTTGTGCCGTTTAGTTTTCGCTACTCAAGAATTCTTTTCCTTTATTGGTTTGGAGGCATCAAGCGCATTTAATCCTTCTGTTTTTTTTGGGGCAGGCATTTAGTAATTTTATAAAGCCTTTTCATGCCTTCTAATAAATACTTTGTATTGCCTTTACTATCACTACTTCTTCTCCTCGGAGGAGTTGGATGGCATGAGTATTTCAAAACTCAGTTTCAAGAAACCCAGTTAAATCGCAGCATTTCCAGGAATCTCGAAGGAGAAATTCAAGAGATGGATAGACAGGCAAGTCGCATCGCGAAAACGACTTTCAGAGAGCTCAAGAGTAAACCATTGCCAGATGCTTTTTATCTTGTGGACAGCGGTGAGTTATGTGCGTGGGGGTCTAATAAGTTCGTTCCAGAATCTGCTTTATTGGAAGATACATTTGAAATTAAGTATCTAAACAATCATCGAGGTGACTACCTTTTAAAAAAATGGCTGCTTGATTCGGGAAGGCTATTGGTAGGATTGTTGCCACTTCTTGAAAAATATAAAATTACCAACAAGTACCTCCAAACAAGTTGGAACCGGATGATTTTCCCGGTTGATGGACTACTTATTACAGATGTCAATTCGCCTACCGGTATCGCGGTATGTGGTCAAGATGGTGTATGCTATTTTAGAATAAAAATAAGCGAAACAGGAGTTACCTACCCAACAGATCATCTTGCGATAGCTTTATTGACTCTGGGTGTTCTTTTTTTTATCGGGTGGATAATCATTTTTGCATTTAAGCTGCATCAAAACGGAAAAGTAGAAATGGCTTTTCTGATTGGATTGGTTTTTATTTTTGGGATTCGAATTTTGACCATTCGACTCGGTTTCCCGATGCAGTGGGGGAGTTTGAGGCTGTTTGACCCGCAGACATTTGCCTCGTCTTCAGTCAATGTTTCTCTTGGCGACTTTGTCATAAACGCATTTCTCGTTTTGGCTGCTTGCTTTTATCTGTTCAAGTACTACAATAGATTCTTTTTTAAAAAAAAGCTGTTTGCAACTACTCGTTTTATAAAGTCAGCATGGGTCGTGCTTTTATTGACGATGGCTTTTTTTTCGTTCTTGTATCCTTATTTGTTTTTTGAAATTATCTCACACAACTCATCTATTCAACTGGATATTGCCCAGCAAGTGAATTTCGACCGTAATCGGTTTTGGGCTTTTCTGGCGATCCTTTTTGGCTCGCTGAGTAGTTTTCTTTTCTGCCATGTATTGCTTCGTCTTGCCATTGAGCTCGCAGATAAGAATCATTTTCGATTTCTCATTTCGGTAGCCGTAGCAGTGCTGTTTTTTTATGGTTATTGCTTGCTAGAAGGACACGACTACTCAATCACATTGGGTGTCTCCCTTTTTTACTTTCTTTTGGTGTACCTACTAAGATTGTACCGGTCTTTTTCAAAAATAAGTTTTACCACTTTTTTGTACTTACTAGTTACGATCACAGCGTACAGTACGCAAGGAGGTCTATGTGTCAAGAAGTTTTCAATGGAGTCAAAGGCTATAGCTCACGCGCGGTTTGGGAATAGCTCGCTGGTCGGTCAAGATATTTTGGGCCAATACTTGTTAAGTGAAGCCGTTCGAAAAATTGAAACTGATCCATTTATTATTTCTCGATTTGCAAACCCATTGCTACCAAAAAAAGTAGTGCGCCAGCGAGTGCAGCAGGTTCATCTGAGTTCCTATTTTGATCGTTACGCTACCGATATTTTTCTGTTTAACTCGCTAGGGGAGGGGATAGACAACGTAACCGCGAGTACTCTTTCTAGTTCGCTTAAAGCTATTCAAGCTGGAGCGATAGAAACAGAATACGATGGTGTTTATAAACTAGCCGGAACAAGTGGCTCTTCCGAGAGGCGATATATGGGATTGGCTAAAGTAGTTAAACAGAATAACCTGGTTGGTTTTGTGGTATTGGATCTCTCATTAAAAAATATTCTGCCACAGAATGTCTACCCGGAACTACTTGTTGATAATCGATTTTCGCAGTTCGTGTCCGCTCGAGATTTTAGCTATGCATTTTTTGATAACGGACAACTCGTTAATAGTTTTGGTCCTTTTAATTATCGCAAGAATTTCCAAAAGAAATGGCTGAATTCGAGCTCTGTCTATAACGAAGGCCTTGTGATAGATGGATTTATTCATAACGCTATAGAAGGAGACGCTGGTGGAGTAGCTATAGTCAGTTCAGCCTCGTATCCGTTTATAGGGACGCTTGCCAATATTGCGTTTCATTTTTTGATCGGTCTTTTATTGATTTTATTTTGGATGTTGACTTACTCAATTCTTAGCTATTGGGCAGGTGTTAAACTCAATTATTCAACCAAGATTCAACTATATGTCTTTTTGGCCTTCATACTCCCATTGATAGTAGTTTCAGCAGTAATACTTCAACTCGTCAGCAATTCAAACGAACGAAAGGTTGAAAAGGACCTGCAAGACAGAGCTCAGCAGTTGTCAGTAGGAATTGCCCCTTTTCTGCAACTTCCTTCAGATTCACTGGACGGAAAACGAATGCTGGAATTGCGTTTATCCGAGTTATCAAATTCATTTGATATAGATGTAAATGTTTATTCGCCTCGAGGACAACTTGTCGCTTCTAGCCAATCCGAAATCTTTAACAATCAGTTGTTGTCGAATTTCATGAATCCTGCCGCTTGGCATAGTCTGGCCAATGATGAAGAGAATTATTTGGTCAACCCGGAAGAAATTGGGCTACTTAGATTTAGTAATTCCTACCTGGCGATGCGCGAACCGACCACCGGCCATTTGTTGGCTATCTTAAATCTGCCCTTTTTTAAGTCGGCTGATCAAAGCGACAAAAACGAGGCAACTGTGCTATCAAATATATTAATCGTCTTCGTGGGGGTATTCATTTTGTTTTCGCTGTTATCTTATTATGCTGTAAAATGGCTCACTTTTCCACTTGCTTTTATTACTAAAACGTTACGCGTTACGACCCTCGGTGTCAATCACCAATTGGAATGGAAAGCAGATGATGAAATTGGCCTAATGGTAAACGAATACAATCAAATGGTGCGTAACCTGGAATTGAGTAGGATACAGCTTGCTCGCACTCAGAAGGAAAGTGCCTGGCGTGAAATGGCTCAGCAAGTTGCTCATGAGATAAAAAACCCCCTGACTCCGATGAAACTTGCGTTGCAACAGATGCAGGTAACTGTTCAGGGGGATGGTGACCGAAAGAAGACCATTTTAATGTTGCTCGAGCAAGTTGAGATACTGAATCAGATTGCCACTTCATTTAGTACGTTTGCCAAGATGCCCATGCCTGTGTTGGAGCGCAGAGATCTAATAGCCATTGTTGAAAATGTAGTTGGTTTGTATACTAGCTATTCTTCAGGCAAAGTTACTTTAAGAATGGATGTAGGTCCCATTTTTGTAATGACGGATGTTCCATTGATGAATCGAATCCTATCCAATCTTATTTTGAACGGTCTCCAGTCGGGAAGAGAAGATCAGTTGGTTCAGGTCAATGTAATTGTGTCGCGGGAAAATAGCCAGACTATCATTCGAATAGAAGACGATGGAATCGGAATGAGTGAAGAAACTAAAGACCGAGTTTTTGTGCCATTCTTTAGTACAAAAAAGGCAGGGTCGGGACTTGGACTGGCAATTGCGAAACAGGGAATTGGGCAATTGGGCGGTACAATTTCTTTCACTTCTCAACTTGGTGTGGGGACAACATTTACGATCACGTTGCCAGTCAAGTAGCTTTTTTTGTTTTATTTTCCCTTCAGGCTTTTCATAACCTTGTTAATAAAAACAAAGTCGTCCAATTCTTTTACACCTGAGTGTGTGATGTCGTCATTAGATCCTTCCCATAATTTTTCGCCTTTATAGAGGAACATGATTTTCTCCCCAATTCCAAGAACGGAATTCATATCATGAGTTACGACAATGGTGGTAATATTAAACTCGTGAGTGATTTCCAGGATTAGTTCATCAATAAGAATGGACGTTTGTGGGTCGAGACCTGAATTAGGTTCATCACAGAATAGGTAGTTTGGGTTGTTTACAATGGCTCGGGCGATACCCACTCTTTTTTTCATTCCTCCGCTGATTTCGGAAGCCATTTTCTTGTTTACGTTTTCCAGCCCCACCCGCTTTAGGCAGAAGTTAACCCGGTCAAGTTTTTCGTCTTGCGGCATTTTCGTTAAAATCTCGAGAGGGAACATAACGTTTTGTTCTACATTTTTTGAATCGAACAATGCGCTTCCTTGAAAAAGCATACCAATCTCTCTTCTGATTTCTGACTTTACTTCTTTGTCGGCTTCGGTAAAATTCCTCAGATCATAAAAGACATTTCCATCGTCTGGTTGTAACAAGCCAACAATGCATTTAAGAAGTACACTTTTTCCTGTACCGCTAGACCCAATGATCAAATTTGTTTTTCCTTTGTCAAATTCGCCACTGATTTTGTTGAGCACGATCTTGCCATTGAAGGACTTATTGATATTTTTAATTTTGATCATGTATTAAAGCAGAAGGTTTGCCAAAAAATAATCTGCCAACAAAACAGCTATTACACTAGAGGTAACGGCTTCGGTGCTGGCAATGCCCACTTCCAAAGCACCCCCATGTGTAAAGTATCCTTTAAAGCACGAAATGGAAGAAATGAGAAATGCGAAAACGATAGATTTTGTCAATGCAAAAGTGATGGTGTATTGATTAAAAACAGATCTAAGCCCCATGATGTATTCGGTAGGTGTCATGATACCTGTTAAGGTGCCAACTAAATAGCCACCCAATAAAGAGCAAACACCGGCAAAAATAACCAGCATAGGATACATAAGCATCGAAGCGATAATTTTCGGGAGGACGAGGTAAGAGGATGAGTTGATGCCCATTACTTCCAACGCATCAATTTGTTCGGTGATGCGCATCGTGCCCAACCCACCAGCCATGCTAGACCCAATTTTGCCGGCAAAAATAATCGCCATGATCGTGGGCGCAAGTTCTAACACGGTCATTTCCCGAACTACTTGTGAGATGACAAATCGCGGTACAAGTGGTGTAACTAAGTTAAAAGCCGTCTGAACGGTCGTTACGGCACCCATAAAGGTGGAAACCAAGACGAATAGTGAAATTGACTTCACACCAATTTGCACACATTCTTCCATCACCAGTCGGTAGTAGGTGATGAATGTCTCTCTTCGTACTACCAGCGATTCAAGAAATAAAACGTAATGGCCAAATTCCTTCATCTAATTGACTTGATGTATTATCTTGCTCAAAGATAAATATTCCTATGAACAAATTATTGGCGCTTACCGGTGGTACGAAAGGCATTGGCAGAGCCGTGATAGAAAGGTTTGCACAGGTAGGCTTTGATATAGCGACCTGTGCCCGAAAGGAAAATGACTTGGCGGATATGAAGCATGATTTGGAAACTAAATACTCCGTTAAGGTTCACACCTATGTGGCTGACATGTCGGTTAAAGCCCAAGTTGTTGCTTTTGGCGGTTTTGTAAATAGTATTCAACAGCCGGTGGATGTGTTAGTCAATAACGCTGGCTTTTTTATCCCAGGATCCTTGCTGGATGAGGAAGACGGTGCACTTGAAAGGATGGTGGAAAGTAACGTGTATAGTGCCTATCACCTATCCCGCTCGATTGTACCCGCTATGAAAGAAATTCGGAGGGGCCATGTATTCAATATGTGTTCGATAGCCAGTATCAAAGCATATCCAAACGGAGGTTCCTATGCCATCTCAAAATTTGCATTGCTGGGTTTTTCAAAAGTGCTCAGAGAAGAGCTTAAGGAATTTAACGTTCGTGTTACCGCTGTGCTGCCAGGCGCTACCCGAACAGCCAGCTGGGATGGTGTAGATTTGCCCGAGGACCGATTTATGCGGCCTGAGGATGTGGCCGAGACGGTGTTTTCTGCCTATTCCATATCCGAACGAAGCGTGGTTGAAGAGATCATTATTAGACCGCAATTGGGCGATATTTAGTGGTTTTTTCGTTGAACAAATTGGTGGGCAAAGGGTTAACTTTGTAGAAATTAGGCTCACGTGAATACACACATTTCTCAGGTAAAGCAGTACTGCAATAGTTTAGTTAGCTACAGTCGCAGAAAGACCCGCGTAGTGAACATCGGTGACGTTCCATTGGGTGGAGAAAATCCAATCCGCGTACAATCAATGACCACAGTCGACACCATGGACACTAAGGGATCGGTTGAGCAGGTGATACGGATGGTGGATGCTGGGTGCGAATATGTGCGGATCACAGCGCCCAGTCTCAAAGAAGCTCAAAACCTGGAAGTGATAAAGAAAGAACTGCGGAGCCGTGGCTATACGGTGCCGCTCATAGCTGATATTCATTTTACTCCCAATGCAGCCGAGTTGGCTGCAAGGTTGGTCGAGAAAGTGAGAATCAATCCGGGAAATTACGCTGACAAAAAGCGGTTTGAAGAAATTGATTATACGGAGGAGTCCTACCGAGCAGAACTCGATCGAATTCGACAGAAATTTACACCACTGGTAAAGATCTGTAAGGAGTATGGAACCGCCATGCGAATAGGAACTAACCATGGTTCTTTATCCGATCGAATTATGAGCCGATATGGTGATACACCACTCGGTATGGTGGAGTCAGCACTGGAATTTTTGAGAGTCTGTGAAGATCAGGATTTCTATAATATCGTTTTGTCGATGAAGTCCAGCAACCCGCAGGTGATGGTGCAAGCCTATCGGCTGTTGGTGCAGAAACTGGATGAAGAAGGTTTCCAACCTTACCCACTTCACCTTGGTGTTACAGAGGCAGGAGACGGGGAAGACGGCAGAATAAAATCTTCAGTTGGTATTGGCACCTTGCTAGAAGACGGGCTTGGCGATACGGTGCGAGTATCATTAACTGAAGAACCAGAGGCCGAAGTACCTGTCGCGCAGACGTTAGTAAGTCGTTACAATGAACGGAGTTCAAACATCGCGATTCCGGAAATGGTTGACTACCCAATTAATCCGTTTGCTTATACCAAACGCGTCACGAACGAGGTTTTGAATTTTGGTGGACACCAGGTGCCTCGCGTTATTGCCGACTTGTCGCTTAGAGAAAAGATTACTCCCGCATCATTCTTTGCATTAGGCTATCATTACTCGGTGACACTTGATAAGTGGAATATCGCAGACATTGCTTGTGACTATGTATTTGTAAATGACAAATCAGTAGATTTTGATATCCCCGGGACATTGGGCATTATTTACTCACACAAGACTTGGCTTAATTACAAAGAAAGGGATCGATCTTATCCTTTTATTTTGGCTAAAGATTATCTGGCGGGAGTCGAGAAATCAAATCACCTTAACTTCATCTATGCTTGCCTTGCAGATGTATCTATTGAATTTGTTAAAAAGATCAAAACAGACCCTACTGTTGTTTTGCTGATCGATACCTATCACTCCCATGGCATGGCAGAGCAACGGAGATTATTCGTTGAGCTGATTGATCGAGATTGTCGAGTTCCGGTCGTCATCGGGCGTGCTTATCGCGATCTAAAAGCTGATCAACTACAAATTTATTCGGGCACCGACATCGGAGGGTTATTGATAGATGGACTAGGAGATGGCGTTTTCATTGCTGCCGAGAATTGTGGTTCAGATAAGCTCGTCAACGAAACCGCATTTAATATTTTGCAAGCGACCCGCACCCGCATTTCAAAGACTGAATACATTTCCTGCCCATCTTGTGGGAGAACATTATTCGACCTGCAGGAAACGACTGCCAAAATAAGAGCTCGAACCAGCCACCTGAAGGGTGTGAAGATTGGTATTATGGGTTGTATCGTCAATGGCCCGGGTGAAATGGCTGATGCAGATTATGGCTACGTAGGATCGGGCCCGGGTCGTATTACTTTGTACAAGGGAAAAGAGGTGGTGAAGAAGAATGTTCCCACGCCACAGGCAGTGGATGAACTCATTAATTTGATTCGAGATGGCGGTGACTGGATTGACATGCCAATGACAAATGGCAATTAGGGAGCATGAAGGCAAAAGATTTGATTAAGTTGATTGAAGAGGATGGGTGGTTTTTGGTTCGTCAAAAAGGGAGTCACAGACAGTTTAAACACAGATTGAAAAAAGGACTAGTTACCATATCGGCACACAAAATGTCTGATGAGTTGAAGTTAGGGACGTTAAATAGTATCTTTAAGCAGGCACAATTGAAACAAAAATGAAAAAGTATTTGGTAGTATTTGAAAAAACTAAGACAGGGTATAGTGCATATTCACCTGATTTGCTTGGGGTGGTTTCTACGGGGGCAACAAAATCAGAGACAGAAAAGAACATTTACGAAGCAATCCGGTTTCATTTGGAAGGAATGGCGATTGAGGGATTGCGAGCGCCCAAGAAAACTTCGGAGGCTGGAATATATGTATTCAATTAAATGTTAAAAAATGGACACTCCCAATAGCGAGAACAAGCCCAAACCACTATCATTCAAAGATTTCTTCTCACTCGGGGAAGTGGGCGGCTATTTTTTTCGGAAGAAAGACCCCAACAGGCCATCTAACATCAATATCAAGATGATGCATGGAGTCAATAAAATTTCAATTGTTATATTTTTGATTGGTGTAATTTATCTTGTGCTGAAGCGTCTTTTATGAACCTTGCCTCTTTTCAAAGCTACTGTTTGGCGAAGAAAGGAGTGACCGAAGAATTTCCTTTTGACAATAATACCCTTGTCTACAAAGTGATGGGCAAAATGTTTGTGCTCGCAGATGTGGATCTGTTTGAAAGCATCAACTCGAAATGCGAGCCTGAGAAGGCCGCCCAATTGCGGGAGGAATACGCCAGTGTTTTGCCCGGGTATCATATGAGTAAAAAGCACTGGAATACTGTTCTAATGGATGGCAGTGTCCCGGATAAGAAGTTGAAGGAATGGATCGATGATTCTTACAATTTGGTAGCCTCGAGTCTCACCAAAAGCCAGCAGAATGCCTTAGAGGCGTTATGATTTGATTATCAATAATTTACGTTCTGGTTACATTTCTTACATTCTTCGTATTACTTGGGTTAATTAATTAGTTTTGTTAGTTAAGTTAACCCTTTTTTAATGTCTAGGGCGGTAATTGTTTGCATTTTTGCTTGCTGTGGGTTGCTTTTTGGCTGCGCCACCCAAAAGATGATATGCCCTGCATACCAAAGTGCCTTTATTTACGACAAGCCTTCGCAAAAGGAAGCTTTTGTTTACTACAACGAGAACAAAAATCGGTCGCGCGAATTGGTTGCATCGAACAATAAAAAATTAATCCTGCCAGCCAACGATTCTACCTGGGAAAAAAGTGTGGTGCTACCTGGTCCAGCACTACCCAAAGAAAGAAAGACCAAGAAAACGCGCTACCTTCTTCTTCCAAAGAAAACGTACAAAAAAGCCTTAAGGGACCTTCAGACAATAGAAATGAAACCGGTTTATCCGAAGAAGCCAACAGACTCTGTTGACATAAAGAAAGCTTTGGATAGTGCGGCACGGAGTATTACAGATACTTTGTCTTCGACCGCTGTTGCTGGTGCCGATAAGCAGGACGAAAAGGATAGCACCTATGTGATTTCAATAGAGAAAGAAAAATTCAATGTAGATCAGGATAACTACATGTGGTACTTTAGAAAAACGCTGGTGTTGCCAGATGTACGGATTGCGTTGGAGGGTGCGAAAGAAGAAGCGGCAGCAGCTAAGAAGTCTGAAAAGAAAGGTGGTTTCTTCAAGAACCTGTTCAAGAAAAAGGAAAAGAAGCCGAAGGCACCGGTCAAAGAGAACCAGGAGTTAGTAGATCAACCTAGCGACTCAACGGGAACGGTAGCAGGAGCGCCTCCAACCGTCAAAAAGAAAAAAGGCGCGTTTGGATTTTTAAAAAAGAAATCAAAGGATGTAGCTCCGCCAAAAGCTGAGCCGAAGAAAGAGGAGGAGGAAAAATTCTGATTAAATATGTTATGCTAAAAGTTGCGGGAATTAATGAGAGTTCCGAGAGCATTGGAAAAGTCATCGAAAATTTGAACTGTATAAAATAACCAATCTTGGAATGACACGAAAACTTAGTCAAAACCTTTGATATAAAATTTAATTGAAAATGAAAAAAATTGCGATTACAGTGCTCTTTCTTACGGTTGCTTATCAATTTACCTATGGACAAGTTTCAACTGATTCGATTTCAATGAAAAAAGTATTTGGTGGTTACCAGTTTTACCAAGACGACAAAAGATTAAGTATTGGTCAGCTTGTCGATATGATGAAACCAAATGACCAGGCTTATCAGCAGATTAAATCCGCACGCTCAAATAATACACTAGCAACCATTATTGGTGGTGTTGGTGGATTTATGGTAGGATGGCCGTTAGGGACAGCATTAGGTGGGGGAAAACCAAACTGGGCTTTGGCTGGAATAGGGGCAGGATTAATTGTTGTTTCTATTCCAATAACTCAGGGTTTTAATAAAAAAGCGAAACAGGCAGTAAATACTTTTAACGGTGGATTGCAAACAAGTTCAATTTGGGATAGAAGCAAATTGGAGTTTTCAATGACTGGAAACGGACTTGGATTAACTCTTAGTTTTTAAGGATTACCTCTAAACAATATGCGCCCATTCCTAAAACTATATTTGATTGCCCTTCCCATTTTTTTTATGGTCGACATGATTTGGCTGGGCGTGTTGGCGAAAAATTTTTACAAGAATCAAATTGGTTTTCTGATGAAGCCGGATGTGAACTGGACGGCTGCCATCATTTTTTATTTGCTTTTTTTAGTGGGAGTAGTTTTGTTCGTGATTGAGCCGGCACTTGAGAAGAAGAATTTGATGTTCGCACTTAGTAGAGGCGCACTTTTTGGATTGATCACCTACGCTACGTATGACTTAACCAATTTGGCGACTCTTAAAGATTGGCCGTTAAAGGTTGTGGTTGTTGACATGATCTGGGGAGCGGTGTTGTCCGGAACTGTGTGCGGGTCTTCCTATTGGATCGCCAACAAATTAGGTCTTTAGTAGTAAACGACAAGACCATGATCAATCGATATGCCGGTGAGATACACATAAACCCTGTGCGCATATTGCGAAATGATGATTTTAATAATGATGGACAGATCAAGAATATCAATGGAACAATTGAGTTGGCAATGGAGCTCAACCAACAGATTGGTATCCGTTTGCAAATGATTTTGGGTTGGTTGAAAAAGGGGGGTGGCTCATCTGCACAGTTTCATTTTGCAGAAGGTGGTTATATCAGCGTGCGAGGATTATCTGATACCGAACTAAAGGAACTAGCTGCCAAAGGAATGATAGAGCTTTTTGATTTTGCAACAGACAAAAGTTGGGTAAAAAAACACGGCCAGCATTTTGGGCTTGTTTGGGAAGATGGGCGGGCGGTGGGTGTTTCTTGAAAGTTGTACTGAATGGCTGACTACATGCACAATCGTACGGTTTCCACTGGTGAAGAAATCGCAAATGCGATTACTCACGGAATAGGTGCACTGTTGGCCGTTGCAGCATTGGTAGTTTTGATTGTGATGGCCGCCATTCACGGAAGTGTTTGGCATATTGTTAGCTTTTCTATTTTTGGTGCAACACTTGTGCTTCTCTATTTTGCATCCACACTTTACCACAGTCTTACTCATGCCAAAGCCAAAAGGGTCTTCCACAAATTTGATCACATTTCTATCTACTTATTAATTGCTGGAACTTACACCCCTTTTTGTTTGACTGCCCTGCGAGGCTGGATAGGGTGGACAGTGTTGGGCGTTGTTTGGAGTTGTGCCATTCTGGGGGCTGTGTTAAAAGCGATCTCGGTTGGCAAGCGAATTAAGCTATCAACGGTGCTGTATATTTTGATGGGGTGGGTAATTCTCGTGGCTATACAACCGTTGTATAAGGCGATGCCCTTCAATGGTTTTTTGTTTCTGATAGCGGGAGGGATCTCTTATACGATCGGCACTATTTTCTTTATCAGAAACCAGGTGAAGTATAACCACAGCGTATGGCACGTGTTTGTGTTAGGCGGCAGTGTGTTGCATTTTTTTGCTGTGTTAAGTCTATTGAATTAAAAAGGGGTTCATTGCTCCCCTTTTTTTTCTTCTCCGCAGAGTCTCCCGCCTCGGGGACTCTGTCGGAAGCAGGCAGGACAAACAAGGGAAGGCGGATGCTGGGTAAGTGAAAGTGAAGGAGAGAATGGTGTACTAGAAAAAAGTAAAGCGCAGAGTCCCGAGGCGGAGACTCTGCGAGGAATAGATAGAAAAGGGGCTCATTGCCCCCCTTCTTTTGTTTGCTACCGATTCGTTACTTTTTCAATTCCAGTAATCTAGCATGTGCAGCTGCTAATCGAGCCACAGGTACTCTCGGACCAGAACAGGACACATAGTTTAATCCAATTTCATGGCAAAATAGAATCGACTCTGGATGTCCACCATGCTCACCACAAATTCCAACTTTCAGGTCTTTGTTTGTTTTTCGTCCGTCTTCTACAGCCATCCTCATTAACTTGCCCATTGCTTTTCGATCCAGCACTTCGAATGGATTATCTTTTAGCAGGCCTTTGCTGATGTAGAACGGTAAAAATTTATTTTCGGCATCCTCGCGTGAGAAAGAAAATGTCGCTTGTGTTAAATCATTCGTTCCAAAAGAAAAGAATTCTGCAACATTTGCTAACTGATCTGCTTGCAGGCAGGCACGAACAACTTCGATCATCGAACCAAATTTAAACTGAAGCTTGATCTTGTTGGTGGTCTCAATTTGAGTTCTTATTTCATCAACAAATACTTTTACTTGTTCCAATTCTTCTGCGGTGCACACTTGCGGAACCATAATTTCTGGCCGCACATCAATGCCTGCTTTTTGACACTCTGCAGTGGCTTCCAGAATGGCTTGAATTTGCATCCTGTAAATTTCAGGGAAGCTTAGTCCCAACCGCACTCCTCGATGACCTAACATCGGATTTACTTCGTGCAACTCGCGCGCTTTTTTCAACATTTGTCCCTTTTTAGCAATCGCTTTTTCAATCAACTCTACACCGGCTAATGTAAAAGGCTCGGATGACCGCTCAATCATTTTCAAATCTCCATTAAGCAGTCGTAGGCTACTGAATAAATCAGTGACACCACTCACTGTTCCTCTCAATTTTTGTAAGTGTTCGAGCTCGTCTTTTAACACATCCTCTGTTGGAAGAAACTCATGAATAGGAGGGTCCAATAGTCGCACGGTGACGGGACGTGGTGCCATGGCCAGAAAAATCTCCTTGAAGTCTTGCGCTTGCATTTTTTTCAATCGGTCAAGCGCTGATTCGCGTTCCTCGACAGTCACTGCCAGAATCATTTCAACAACTACGGGCAGACGCTCTACATCGTTGAACATCCGTTCTGTACGACAGAGACCAATTCCCATAGCCCCAAATTCAAGTGCTTTTTTGGCTGCACCAGGGGTGTCAGCATTTGCCATCACTTTTAACTTAGCATTTTCATCAGCCCACGTTAATAGTGTTTTCAATTCGTCAGAAAAAGTAGGCTCTACGGTTGGAATTATACCTTGATAGACGTAACCTGATCCTCCATCAATGGTGATGTAATCGCCTTCGAGCAATGTCTTGTCGCCAATTTTGGCGACTCTCAATTTGGTGTCCACATGAATGCCTTCGGCCCCTGCTACACATGGTTTGCCCATGCCGCGAGCAACCACGGCTGCGTGTGAAGTTTTGCCGCCCCTACTTGTGAGAATGCCCTGAGCAGCAAAGAATCCGTGGATATCTTCTGGCTTCGTTTCTTCTCTTACCAGAATAACTTTTTCGCCTGCTTTGCCCATAAGCTCCGCGCGGTCTGCATCAAAGACAACGTGCCCCGAGGCTGCGCCCGGAGAGGCAGGTAGTCCATGCGCCAAAGGCTCCGTTTTGTGAAGAGAATCCAGCCGTGGATGCAACAATTGCTCAAGCATATCCGGTTTGATTCGCAGCAGCGATTCTTCTTTTGTGATGAGTTTTTCCTTTGTCATTTCTACGGAAGTACGTACCATGGCGGTGGTGTTCATTTTGCCGTTGCGTGTTTGCAAGCAAAACAACACTCCCTTTTCGATGGTGTATTCGAAATCCTGAACTTCCCGATAGTGAGTTTCTAATTTATTGCGCAACTCTTCCAACTGCCTGTAAAGTTCAGGCATTTCTTTGGCCAATTCGCTAACAGGCTTTGGTGTGCGTATCCCCGCCACCACATCTTCGCCTTGGGCATTGGTTAGATATTCGCCAAACATTACATTTTCTCCGGTACCGGGGTCGCGCGTAAAGCCCACCCCGGTAGCACAGTCATTTCCCATATTGCCAAACACCATTGTCACCACATTGACAGCTGTACCATTTGCCATGGCGGGAGTAATCTTGAATTCTCTGCGATAGTCGATGGCACGTTTTCCCATCCAGGAATTGAACACGGCTTTAATGGCAATTTCCAATTGTTCATAGACATCTTCAGGAAATGGTTTGCCAATGTGATCGCTGACTACTTTTAAGAACCGATCACTAACTTCAGTTAAGTTATTGGTGTTCAAACCGACATCCACTTTTACGCCTGCTTTCTTTTTCACTTCTTCGAAATGAGTATCAAATTTTTCATCGGGTACACCTAAGGCTACTTTACCAAAAAGTTGGATGAACCTGCGATAAGCGTCATATCCAAATCGCTCGTTGCCCGTTTGTGCAATTAGCCCTTTTAGTGTTCTTGAATTCAAACCAAGATTCAATATTGTATCCATCATGCCTGGCATTGACATTGCCGAACCCGATCGCACAGAGACAAGCAAGGGGTTAGTGGCATCACCAAATTTCTTTCCGGTTGATTTTTCAATGGCTTTGATCTGTTCACGAACATCATCCATTAATCCGTTTGGTAGGGATTTATCATTCGTTGCTAAATACGTTAAGCAAGCTTCTGTTGAGATTACAAATCCAGGCGGCACATTCAGTCCGATTTGAGTCATCTCGCACAAATTTGCGCCCTTGCCCCCTAATAAGTGTTTATTTTTTCCGTCACCCTCTTTAAAAGAATAGACAAATTTTTTTGTGGTCGTTTTAGTCGCAATTGGTTCCAAAACATCAGCGGTTTTCATAGCGTGTGTGGGTTAATTATGTTCGAAAGTAACCGTCATAAGAGGTGCAGCGAATGATATTAGTCAGTAGGGTAGACGAGAATTATCAATACCTTTTGACAGTAGGCTGCTTCGCGCAATTCGATGCAAATACACTCGCATTTTTTTCCTACTTTGTACACCTTATGACAGCCGAAAAGCAGCGACTTATTGAGGATCGAGACAAGAAGAAAAACTGGCGTCAATGGGGTCCTTATTTAACAGATCGTCAATGGGGCACCGTTCGCGAAGACTACAGCGCCAAGGGAGATGCCTGGAACTATGTTTCTCATGACATGGCTCGAAGCAAGGCCTATCGGTGGGGGGAAGAGGGAATTGCAGGGATTTCGGATGACCAACAAATACTATGTTTTGCTCTTGCCTTCTGGAATAAAAAGGATCCCATTCTTAAGGAACGCTTTTTCGGTTTGACCAATCCGGAAGGCAATCATGGGGAAGATGTGAAGGAACTGTATTATCACTTAGATTCCACTCCAACACACTCTTTCATGCGGATGTTGTACAAATATCCACACCAGGAATATCCTTATGCAACCCTAGCTGTGGAAGCGGGCAAGCGCGGTAAAACAGAAAGAGAATACGAACTACTGGATACCGGCATTTTTGATAATGATCGGTACTTCGATATAGAGGTGAGTTATGCAAAGGCAGAATTCAATGATGTTTTGGTTCAGATTACCATTGCTAATCGCGGAGCGGAATCGGCTCCTATTGAAGTCTTGCCAACACTTTGGTTTAGGAACACATGGGCCTGGGGTCATAGTAGCCACAAACCGGAAATCTACCTCGATACAACGAATGGTATGAAGGCAACGCACGAGCAGTTGGGTACAAACTATTTGTATTGCGAAGCAAAAGCCGAAGCCATCTTTTGTGAAAATGAGACAAATACGAGTCGGTTGTATGGCCATAGTAGTCCCGGGACATTTAAAGATGGCATCAATGATTACATCATCTTCGACAATCCTTCGGCTATTAACAAAATACATAAGGGAACCAAGGCTGCTTTCAGAATTGACACGGTGGTTGAAGGTAGAAAATCGAAGACATTTAGGTTACGCCTTTCAGCAGATTACCAGACAAAACCTTTTTTGAATTTTGAAGAGGTATTCAATCAAAGGCAGCGTGATGCCGATGATTTTTATGGGGGCCTCCAAAAGAATTGCAAAGATGCCGATGAGCGGTTGGTTCAACGACAGGCGTTAGCCGGAATGCTCTGGAATAAACAGTTTTATTACTATGATGTAGATGTTTGGCTGAAAGGCGATCCATCTCAGCCTCCGCCTCCCACAGAACGCAAGCACGGAAGAAATCAGGAATGGGAGCACCTGAACAATGCAGATATTATTTCCATGCCCGATAAGTGGGAGTATCCCTGGTATGCGGCCTGGGATTTAGCTTTTCACGCGATTCCATTTGCGATGATTGATCCGGAATTTGCAAAACATCAGTTGCTGTTGCTCACCAAAGAATGGTATATGCACCCCAATGGTCAGTTGCCTGCTTATGAGTGGTCGTTTAGCGATGTCAACCCACCGGTGCATGCGTGGGCTGCGTGGCGGGTTTACAAAATGGATAGCAAGCAGCAAGACGGTGTGTTGGATAGAAAATTCCTCGAAGAGATATTTCATAAGCTGTTACTAAACTTTACCTGGTGGGTGAATAAGAAGGACGAAAACGGAAATAACATTTTTCAAGGAGGGTTTTTAGGAATGGATAATATTGGTGTGTTTGATCGAAGCAGCACACACTTGCCAACCGGTGGATACATTGAACAATCTGACGGCACCAGTTGGATGGCGATGTTTACGCTCAACATGCTTCGTATTTCATTGGAGTTGGCAAAGCAAAATTCTGTATACCAAAGCCTGGCAAGTAAATTCTTTGAGCACTTTCTCTATATCGCAGGGGCGATGGCGAATGTTGGAAACAACGGAATCAATCTGTGGGATGAAGAGGATGAATTTTTCTATGATGTGCTTCATTTGCCCAATAACGATCGCGTGAAGTTGAAAGTAAGATCGATGGTAGGCTTGATTCCTTTTTTCGCAGTGGAGGTATTGGACGAAGAGGTGTTTCAAAAAATGCCGGAGTTTACACAGCGATTGGATTGGTTTCTGCAAAACAGACCTGACCTTGCTAACCTGATTTCCAGATGGGGCGAGAGAGGTAAAAACCAACGGCACTTATTGTCGCTGCTCCGCGGGCATCGTATGAAGCAGCTTCTTAAGCGAATGTTAGACGAGCGCGAGTTTTTATCTCCTTATGGTGTTCGGGCACTGTCGCGAATCCATCTAGACAATCCTTATCGTTTGTTTGCAAATGGAACTGAGTTTACGGTAAAATATAATCCGGGAGAAAGTGACTCCTACATGTTTGGAGGCAACTCCAATTGGCGTGGACCCATTTGGTTTCCTGTCAATTTTTTGATCATCGAATCTCTGGAACGGTTTCATCATTATTATGGTGACGACTTCAAGGTAGAGTATCCAACTGGTTCTGGTGAGCTTCTTACCTTGCGGGAGATTGCAATTCAGCTGTCGCGAAGGATGGTTTCATTATTTGTAAAAGATGCGGGTGGAAACCGACCTATCCACGGAGGTGATTTATTACAGCAAAATGCGCATTTTGAAAACAACCTCTTGTTTTACGAATACTTTGATGGGGATACGGGCAGAGGCCTCGGTGCCAGCCACCAAACGGGTTGGACTGGATTAGTGGCGAAACTGATACAGTCGATTAATACACCGCGAAAAAAGTAATTAAGATTTAGAAACGAGAGCAGTTTTTCTTGCAAGTCAGGAATAACGTACGCCTTTTTCCACTCCTATGTTCTTGACATAAATCATAAAAGCTCCTGACAAAAGGCAGTGGGCGAAGTTACTAGTTCGGCTAATTTTCCAGCATTAAACAAATGCTAAAAGCTGACCTGATGAAAAATAAACCTACCTATATTAATACTGATGGAAACTCGGCCGTAGCCAATATTGCCTATGGTTTTAGCGAAGTAGCAGCAATTTATCCGATTACGCCTTCGTCCGACATGGGCGAGAAAGCAGATGCGTGGTCGGCAGAAGGAAGAAAAAACATTTTTGGAGAAAGCGTAGATGTTGTCCAAATGCAATCCGAAGGCGGAGCAGCAGGTGCCATTCATGGTGCCCTTACCGGGGGGGCGATGGCAACTACATTCACGGCATCTCAAGGTTTGATGCTGATGGTACCCAACATGTTCAAGATTGCAGGCGAGATGATTCCTACCGTTTTTCACGTTTCCGCTCGCTCACTGGCATGCCAGGCGTTGTCGATTTTTGGAGACCACTCAGATGTGATGGCCACCCGAGGCACTGGATTCGCGATGCTCTCTTCGGGCAACGTGCAGGAAGCACAAGACCTGGCTGTAGTTGCACATCTTTCCACGTTGGAGGCGCGCATTCCGTTTCTCCATTTCTTCGATGGCTTTCGGACTTCACATTCAATTCAAAAAATTGTTCCGATTGAGTATGATACGTTGCGCGAAATGCTGGACATGAAATATGTGGAAGAGTTTCGCAAGCTCGCGCTGAAGCCCGAGGATCCGATGTGCAAGGTGGGTGCCCAAAACCCTGACGTGTATTTTCAGGGAAGGGAAACGGTGAACAAATACTATGATGCTTGTCCTGGGATCGTGAAAAAGTACATGGAACTATTCGAAAAGAAAACAGGACGCAAATACAAACTGTATGAATATGTAGGTGACCAAAAGGCAACAAAAATTATCATCTCCATGGGCTCTTCGATTGAAACCATTGAAGAGACGATTAATTATCTCCTAAGAAAAGGAGAAAAAGTAGGTGCCATTAAAGTAAGATTGTATCGACCATTTGCGCTCGAAGATTTTCTGAGCGTAATCCCAGTAAGCGTAAAAAAAATAGTTGTGCTTGACCGCACGAAAGAACCGGGTGCATTGGGCGAGCCACTTTTCTTAGATGTTGTTGCCGCCTTGCGCACCCGCCCCGACATTCAAATTATAGGTGGCCGTTATGGATTATCGTCAAAAGAATTTACCCCTTCAATGGTAAAGGCGGTGTTCGATCACGTAGAAGCCAACGGATGGCATGGCTTTACGGTCGGTATCAATGATGATGTGACCAAGAAGTCCATTACGGTGAAAGAAGAAATTGATACAGAGCAAGAGGGTATTGTCCGTTGCAAATTCTGGGGGTACGGATCAGATGGAACGGTCAGCGCAAACAAAAATGCCATCAAGATTATAGGGGAAAGTACTGACCTGTTTGTACAGGGCTATTTTCAATACGACTCTAACAAGTCAGGAGGGTATACTGTGTCGCATTTGCGCTTTGGCAAACAGCCGATTCAATCGGAATACCTGTTGAATAAAGTTGACTTCGTGGCATTGCATCGCCCGCAGTATATTGGTCAATATGATATTCTCGAAGGAATATCAGCCGGTGGAACGTTCTTGATCAATAGTAGTCAGAAGCCGGAGAATATTTTCAGGCTTTTTACCCGCGCCATGCAGGAGACGATCTGGAAAAAGAAAATAAAAGTGTATGCGATCGATGCTTCTAAAATTGCCAAGAGTGTTGGATTGGGCGGAAGAATCAATTCCGTGATGCAAACGGCTTTCTTTAAAGTGTCGGGTGTGGTGCCGGAGGCGGAAGCGATAGCTCTGATTAAAAAATATGTAGAAAAGCAATTTGCAAGGAAAGGACCGGAGATTGTTGAAATGAACTGGAAAGCCATCGATGTTACCTGCGAGGCCATCGTACAAGTGCCGATCCCTACGGAATCAGAAAAATTTGCTGAGATCACTCAACTGATTCCGGTCGGCTCTGGCGATTTTGCTGACCATGTTATTGACCCGATTCTAAGATTGAAAGGCGATACGATTCCCGTTTCGCGGATGCCGCTCAATGGGGCAGTACCCACGGGCACAAAGAAACTAGAATATCGTGGAGTAGCGGGCAACGCTGCCACTTGGATTGAGAAACTCCCATTTGTGCAAGAGCCTTATATCGCTGAACCATATATTGAGTATGCGCCAAGTTGCTCCGGTTGTGGAGAGATTCCTTATATTCATTTAGCTACGCAATTATTTGGCGATCGAATGATGATCGCAAACGCTACAGGCTGTACATCAATTTATGGAGGTACATTCCCCACAACACCTTATACGAAAGACAGTAAAGGCAAGGGACCTGCCTGGGCTAATTCACTATTTGAAGACAACGCGGAGTTTGGTTTTGGTATGAGGTTGGCGGTGGATGCAAACAGAAAGCAACTGAAGACGAACGTGCAGGCATTGATGCCGTTGTTGAACAACGCCCCTTTGCGCGCTGCGCTTGAAAAAGGATTGATACTTTTAGATGCGGTCACGCGTGAGGCACGTAACCACGCGGATACCATTCGGCAGTTGTTGGCAGAAGAACATAAAAGAAGTTCTGGCAAAAAGGAGTTGCGCATTTTACTTGACAAAGTAATTGAGTTGCAAGACTATTTTGTCGATAAGAGTGTTTGGATATTCGGTGGTGATGGTTGGGCCTATGATATTGGTTTTGGTGGTTTAGATCACGTAATGGCTTCCAACAAAAATGTGAATGTGTTGGTCATGGATACAGAGGTCTATTCCAACACGGGAGGCCAGGCATCAAAAGCCACACCACGTGGAGCCGTTGCCAAGTTTGCCTCAGACGGAAAAAAATTGAGCAAGAAAAACTTGGGCTTGATGATGACGACCTATGGCAATGCTTACGTGGCCGTGGTAAACATGGGCATGGATCGCGAGAAGACAGCGCTGGCGTTTGTAGAAGCCGAGAAGCACAACGGACCATCTATCATTATCGCTTACTCACCATGCATTGCGCATGGATATGATATGAGATTGACCAAGAAACAGTCTGAAAAGGCCAGCAAGAGTGGTTACTGGCCTATGTATCGCTTCAATCCGGATTTACGTGCCGAAGGCAAAAACCCCTTTATTTGGGACGTGCCCGTGACGGAGGATACGGTGTCATTCAAGAATTATCTGGAAGAAGAATTACGGTACAAAACACTAAATCTTTCTAACCCTGAAGAGGCGTTGAGGTTGGAGGAGTTGGCGCAGAAAGATAATGAACAACGAGTCAAAGACATTAAGCACTTATCGGAACTATAACCTTTAAACTCTCTGCATATGGTCGATCTAACAACAAAATACTGTGGGCTCACCCTCAAGAACCCTATTGTGGTAGGAGCCAGCAATCTGGTCACCGATCTGGACAATTTAGTGAAGCTGGAAAAGGCGGGTGCAGCAGCAATTGTTTACAAATCTCTTTTTGAAGAACAGATTCAATTGGAGTCGTTGGACATGGAGAATGCCCAGGATACATTTAGTAACTGGGATGCCGAACATGATTCGTTCTTTCCCTCACTAAAACATGGAGGACCTGCCGAACACTTATTACGCCTACGTCAAGCTAGAAGAGCCGTATCTATTCCATTGATAGGAAGCCTCAATTGTGTGTATCGCGACACGTGGGTGGAATATGCACAGAAAATGGCAGAGACGGGAATTGATGCATTGGAGTTGAATTTTTATACCAGTGAAATTGGGTTTGAGACGGATGGGGCGCATCTTGTCAATGAGCAAATTGAGATATTGAGAAATGTTCACAAAGCTATTCGCATTCCTGTCATTGTTAAACTGAGTCCTTTCTATACTAATTCACTTTCGGTAATTTCGAAAATGGATAAAGCAGGTGCTTCGGGCGTTGTTTTGTTTAATCGTCTGTTCCAGCCCGACATTGACGTGGACAAAGAGATGCATCACTATCCATATAACTTCAGTAGTGAAAACGACAGCCGTTTGGCATTGCGTTATGCCGGATTACTCTATAGTAAGATCGATGCAAGTATCATTGCTAATACAGGTATTTTTTCAGGCTTTGATGTGATTAAGATGTTATTGGCTGGTGCCGATGCGGTACAAGTGGTTAGTGCCATTTACAAAAAAGGCATTCCACACATTGAAACAATGCTGGCCGAAATGACCAAATGGATGGAGAAGAAAAAATACCCTTCTATCCAAGAGTTTAGAGGCAAGTTGTCGAAAGAGAATATGTTCGATCCGTTTGCTTACAAGCGCGCGCAGTATGTTGACATTCTGATGCGATCTGAGATTTTCATGCAATATCACCCCAAGCACGGTGAGCTAAAAGATGATCGGGAAGAAATTTAGAAGAACAACTTAAAATGATTATATAACTCTAAAAAAGTAACAATGGCAAAAATTGGAATCTTCTTCGGTTCTACCGAAGGCAACACAGAAAGAGTAGTAGCACAAATTCAAAAAGCTCTTGGTGGTGAGCCAGAAGTGGTGCTGCATAACGTCAATTCAGCAACTGCGGATGATCTTCAACCTTATTCAAACTTGATATTAGCATGTCCCACCTGGGAGATCGGGCAACTGCAAGAAGATTGGGATGCTTTTATTGACGAGTTGGATGACGTTGACTTCACAGGAAAGAAAGTTGCCTTTCAGGGTTGTGGTGATGCAGGTGGATATCCCGACACATTCTTAGATGCACCGGGCATTATTTACGGGCGAATTAAAGACAAGGGTGCCACCTTCGTGGGAGCTTGGCCTACCGATGGCTACAACTTTGAAGCATCTAAGGCGGTGATCAATGGAAAATTTTTGGGCTTGGCGATCGATGAGGACAACCAGAAAGATTTAACTGCTGGGCGTATTGAAAAATGGGCTGCACAGTTGAAAAGCGAGTTTTAACAAATAAAGTAAATGGCAGATATCCGATTTAAGAAGCCGCTCTTTCCAGTTAGTGTTCCCTTGCGAAATTACTTGCAAAAGACACAACGTGAAATTGATGTGCCAATCGGATACACTGACTTACAACACTATAATAGTTCGATCACCTTCTTCGACAGAAAGGGCGAGGATACCCTTTGGGAGACACTCATCTATTCTGAGTCTGACCGGCAGTTTATTCACGAGTCGCTGAGAAAGATTTATGCTTTGCTGAAAGTGGGTGGTGATATGTCGGTGATCGAACATTTATACATCGATCGGGTAGATTACTGCCTGTATGCCAATACACACCCTGTCCGTGTGCGGATAGTGAATCGGCTCAACGATTTGTTCGACTATTTTTATATTAAACAAGCAGATGCATCCCGCGTCTATGGGATGGAGCTAGAGCACTTGCTGTCTCCCAATAAAATAAACTACCTCATTAAAGGTGACACATTCATCGAGGAGCACATACAAGGTATTCCGGGAGATACTTTTATCAAGCATTACCTCACGGAACATCACGACTATAACCCGCTTCGTATTGCGAAAGAGTTTGTAAAGTTTAATGAACGCAGTTTAGTGCAATTGTTAGGAGATATGCGGAGAGATAATTTTGTGGTTGAAATTATCCCCGATTTCGATGAGTTGCATTTTCGGTTACGCGCTATTGATTTCGATCAGGAGTGCTTTGAGGGAAGCTGTAAGATTTACATGCCACAATATTTCAAGGAAAATAACCCCATTATCAATCTTGGGTTTAAGAGCATGTCACCCGTTTTGGAATTACAATACCAACGCGAAGAACGGATGCGTTTGAGTAATCGAGTGAAAGCCTCTCAGCCTCAGTTGGAAACACTTCTGTCGGCCATGACGAAGGATACTTTGTCAACTCCCGAACATTTAACCCAACTTAAGACTGAATTAGCAGAACTTTACCAAGATAATTGTTTTGTTTTCTGTCAAAGTATGGGAGAAATAGTGCAAACAAGCATATTGCTTTTGGAAAAATATCCAGTAAGAAAACGCTACAAGAAAAAAACAGTTGTCGCATGAGTAATCGTGCTGATTATATTGAACAATCTGGTTTAGTCATTGCCACTACAAATGGCAAGATGAAAGTGACGATTGTTGGGAACAGTGGTTGCTCCGCTTGTCATAATAGTCTATGCATGCTTGGCGATAGTAAATCAAAGGAATTAGAAGTGACTATGAAAAATGCATTATTCCAAATAGGTGAAGAGGTGCTTATTAGAATCAATCCAACCTCTGCTTATTTGGGCTTGATACTCTTGTACCTCCTACCTTTTCTGTTACTCGTTGGGGTGTTGATTGGTTTTTTGCAAATGGGATATGCGGAGTCGATAGCTGGTACGATCTCGTTGGGGAGTTTGGTTCCGTACTTTCTGTTTCTTTTTTTGTTTCGCAAACAACTGGCCACTCAGTGTCGAGTGAATATTGTTAAAAAAGCATGAGTACCGAAATTATTTATACCGTAATAAGTCTCACAGCGATTGGGATAATTGCAGCTGTGGTGATCTATTTCGTTTCCAAAAAATTCGCTGTTCAAGAAGATCCACGCATCAGTAATGTTGAAAGTGTGTTGCCTAACACCAATTGTGGCGGTTGTGGCCAGCCCGGATGTCATGCTTTCGCGGTGGCGGTGGTTAATGCCGGAGATCTCTCTAATTTACATTGTCCGGTTGGAGGCAACTCAGTAATGAAACGCGTGGCCGATATCCTTGGCGTGCAAGCGGTTGATAAAGATCCCTACATCGCAGTGGTGCGTTGTTCGGGTTCTTTTGAGTATCGAAAGAAAACAAGTGTGTACAATGGCACAAGCTCATGTAAGATAGAAGCTAATCTGTACAGTGGCGATACTGGCTGCGCCTATGGCTGCCTAGGCCATGGCGACTGTGTAGATGTGTGTGACTTTGATGCCATGTACATGGATGAGAAGACCGGTTTGCCTGTAATTGTTGAAGACAAATGCACTGCTTGCAATGCTTGTGTGAAAGAATGCCCTAAAGATATTTTAGAACTGTGGCCGAAAGGAAAGAAAAATCAACGCGTATATGTGGCCTGCCTCAACGAGGAAAAAGGCAGCACTGCCCGCAAAGAATGCGCAGTCGCATGCTCTGGCTGTTCTAAATGTTTTGAATCCTGTCGTTACGATGCCATTAGTATGGTCAACAACTTGGCTCATATCGATCCGGAGAAATGCAAGCTGTGTATGGAATGTGTAGGAACTTGCGATGTACACAACATTATCACGACCAACGTAACGCCTGAGAAGTTACAGCAAGGAGATGAACAACGGCTGAAGCATGAAGAACGTGCTCGTAAAAAAAGAGAAGCAGAAAAATTAGGAGCCCAACAAAGTAACAATGAGCCTCCACAAGCATAAAACGTTTAGCATCGGAGGGGTGCACCCGGACGATAATAAGTTATCGGCACATACGCCCATTACTCCGCTGGAGTTGCCCAAGATGGTGATCATCCCCATCACTCAACATATTGGAGCACCTGCAAAGATCATCGTGCAACGAGGAGATGCGGTGAAGGCTGGACAAATTATTGCCACGCACGAAGGGTTCGTTTCTTCCAATATCCATTCTTCCGTTTCCGGAAAAGTAGGCATCATAGAAGAAGTGATGGATAGTACCGGTTTTAAACATACAGCCATTTCTATTCGTGTGAAGGGCGATGAGTGGGTAGAAAATATTGATCGCACCGATACACTTATCGAAGAAATAGCATTGTCTCCCAAAGAGATTGTAGCGCGGATTATGGAATCCGGTGTAGTAGGCATGGGTGGAGCAGCCTTCCCATCTCATGTAAAATTGAGCGTGCCCGAAGGCAAGCACGTGGATCATTTGATTATTAATGGTGTTGAGTGCGAGCCGTTCCTTACAGCTGATCATCGGCTGATGGTTGAAAAGCCAAAGGAAATTATTATTGGTGTCAAAGTATTGATGAAGGCGTTGGGCGTTGACAAGGCGATCATCGGCATTGAAGATAATAAAGCCGATGCCATTGAAGTTTTTGAGAATCTATTGGTAAGTGAACCCGGAATTTCTGTGGAGGCACTGGAAGTGCAGTATCCGCAAGGAGGAGAGAAACAATTGATTCAGGCGCTATTGAATCGCGAAGTTCCTTCGGGTGGCTTGCCTTCAGACGTAGGCGTCATCGTTCACAATGTAGGCACTACGTATGCCATCTATCAGGCTGTTCAAAAAAATAAACCATTGGTTGAACGAGTTGTAACAGTCACTGGCAAGTCGGTCAAGCAACCTTCTAATTTTTTAGTGCGAATTGGAACGCCTGTAATAGATGTATTGATTGCTGCGGGTGGCGTGCCTGAAGATACGGGTAAGATTGTAAGTGGCGGGCCCATGATGGGCAAAGCCATTGCTGATTTAGATGTACCGGTGGCGAAAGGTACCTCCGGTATTTTGCTCATACCTAAGGAAGATTCGATGCGCGAAGAAGTGTACAACTGCGTGCATTGTGGAAAATGTATAGAAGCCTGCCCGATGGGGCTTGAACCCTACCGCTTGTTGTTATTGGCAAAAAAAGGAAATCACTCACGCGCGAAGGAAGAACATATTGTTGATTGTATAGAATGTGGTTCTTGTTCATTTGTATGTCCATCCAATCGCCCAATATTGGACTACATACGATTGGGTAAAACACAATTGAAAAAACAAAAGAAACAATGAGTACTGAATTGCTCACCGTATCTCCTTCTCCCCATATTCACAGTGAACTGACTGTGCCGCAAATTATGCGGGCGGTCATCATTGCCATGGTGCCGGCATTTCTATTTTCCATCTACAATTTTGGCCTAGGCGCGTTGTATGTAACTACGCTCTCCGTATTTTTTTGTGTAGCCTTCGAATACCTTATCGCTCGCTATTTATTGAATAAGTCTGCGTCCATCTACGATGGCTCGGCTGTGATCACAGGCATACTGTTGGCATTTAATGTGCCCTCTAATTTGCCGTGGCATATTATCTTGATTGGAAGTGCTGTATCCATTGGTATCGGAAAGATGAGTTTCGGTGGCCTTGGAAATAATCCCTTCAATCCGGCTTTGGTCGGACGTGTATTTTTATTGTTGTCGTTTCCGGTGCAGATGACTTCTTGGCCAATCGCTAAAGCAACACTATCACTCGATGCTGTAACTAGCGCAACACCGTTGGGTGTACTCAAGGAAGGACTACGCGCAGGCGAATCAGTAGATGTATTGATGGCTAAAATGCCTTCCTATATTGATTTCTTTTTTGGCCTGCAGAGCGGATCAATAGGAGAAATGTCAGCCTTCGCATTGCTGTTGGGGTTGGGCTACATGTTGTATAAAAAAATAATCACCTGGCATATTCCGGTATCCATGCTGGTCACCATTTTTGTATTGACAGGAATCTTCTGGTTGAGCGATCCCAACAAGTATGCTACTCCTCTTTTTCACGTTCTCACTGGAGGTGTGATGCTGGGTGCCGTATTTATGGCCACTGACTACGTGACGTCTCCTTTCACCCATCGGGGCATGCTCATTTTTGGTTTTGGTATTGGATTACTCACAGTGCTGATTCGTTTGTTTGGCAACTATCCGGAAGGGGTATCGTTTGCGATCTTGATTATGAACGCTTTTGTACCGTTGATTAACCGGTTTGCAAAGGAACCCCGATACGGAGCGAAACGTGCCAAGGATAAAGAACTTGAAACCGTAATGCACTAGCGATGGCAGCTGCAAAATCATCTTTCCTAAACTTAGTGATCACATTGACCATCGTTACATTGGTGGCGTCTCTCTCTCTCGGTTATGTGTATGAATGGACGAAAGGGCCGATCGCAGAAGCGCAGATGGCCAAGCAATTGAAAGCCATTGAATCGGTGGTGAGCGGCTACGACAATAATCCCGTGTTAGAAAGTTATCGCTTGCCCACACCCGATGGCAAGGACAGTCTTGAATTTTTTCCAGTGAAAAAGAAAGGCGAGTTGATAGGTGGAGCCATCAAAACAAAATCTTCAAAAGGATATAGCGGTGACATTTGGTTGATGGTTGGTTTTAACGTGAAGGGTGACATTCAGAATATTTTTGTGATTGAGCATAAAGAAACGCCCGGGCTAGGTTCGAAAATGACCACCCCAAAATTTCTTCAACAATTCATGGGACGTAATCCAGCTACCACAAAGCTAACGGTGAAAAAAGACGGTGGCGATGTGGACGCCATAACAGGAGCTACCATAACTACAAGGGCATTTTCAGGAGCAGTACAAACAGCCCACGAAACATTCAAAAAATCAACCGTTAATGGAGCAGCCAATTAGTTTGAAAGAGAATTTTTTCAAAGGGATCATCAAAGAAAATCCAGTCTTTGTCCTATTGCTTGGGTGTTGCCCTACATTAGGTGTTACATCCTCTGCGGTGAATGGGCTAGGCATGGGAGCTGCTACTGCATTTGTGCTGGTGATGTCTAATCTGGCTATTGCATTGGTGAAAAATGTAATACCCGACAAAGTGCGTATCCCTGCCTTCATCGTTATCATTGCTGCGTTTGTTACCGTAGTGCAGCTCTTGATGACAGCCTATACACCTGCGTTAAATGAACAGCTGGGATTGTTTATCCCGTTGATTGTGGTGAATTGCATCGTACTCGGTAGGGCAGAAGCCTTTGCTTCGCGCAACACGGCAGTAGCCAGCATGATTGATGGGCTAGGAATGGGGGTTGGATTTACGTTTGCATTGTTGCTTCTTGGTACAATCCGAGAACTGTTGGGCAATCTTTCCTTCTTCGGTTACAAATTGGTGGAAGCCGATGGTATCTTGATTTTTGTTTTGGCGCCTGGCGCTTTTATCACGTTGGGTTTTATTATCGCCACGATGAAGTGGTTAAAAGAACGGGAAAGTAAAAGGACGCATTAATTCTTTTGTATGGAATACCTTATCATTATCATCTCCACTATTTTCATTAATAACATTGTGCTGGCCAAGTTTTTAGGAATCTGCCCTTTCCTGGGTGTTTCTAAAAACACTTCCACGGCCGTGGGCATGGGTGCGGCTGTTGTATTTGTGATGACGCTTTCCACTATTATGACGTATCTGGTGCAACACTACATCCTGTTACCGCTGGGGATCGCTTATATGCAAACAGTCACCTATATTTTAGTTATTGCATTTTTGGTGCAGGTAGTGGAGATTATTCTTAAGAAAGTAAGCCCCGATCTATACCAGGCACTCGGGGTATACCTTCCATTGATCACGACTAATTGCACGATATTAGGCGTTGCGATTTTAGTCATTCAGAATAATTTCAATCTTTTGCAAAGCGTAGTGTTTGCCATTGGTAATTCAGTAGGGTTTACACTGGCGATCGCACTTTTTTCGAGTATTCGTGAACAGCTAGATGATGCAGACTTGCCTGAATACATGGAAGGCATTCCGGCCGCCCTTATTACCGCTAGTATTTTGTCAATGGCCTTTATGGGTTTTGCGGGGCTGGTATAGCTCGGCAATAGAATCCTAAATCCGCTTGATTAAATTCGCTTAATCCCCGTGATCTTGCCTTTGAAAATATGCTCAGGGGAATTGGTTTGGATGACTGTCATGATTTTGCTATGTCTAGCGGCAGCTTTTATCTTCACATAAATCAGATCGACAACTGTTTTTTTCTACCTGCACTTGGATGAATTTGCTTTGTAGTTAAAGCATCCAAATTCACTATATAGGCAGAGTCAACTCTCTTAAACTTTGTTGTCGAGTAGGATGGCATCCAGGTCTTCTCCGGGAAGTGTAATGATCTTTTGGACTTCATTATCCCATTCAATTTTACGCCCAAGCTTATACGACAAACCGCCCATATGTGCGGTAATGGCCTCCTCGAAACCTTCTTGAATTCCGCAACTTGGTTTCCCACCGTTTCGGATACAGCTTATCCATTCGCGCAGATGTAGAAATGTTGAGTCTACTCGTTTGCCATCACGATATGTCCACAGAAGACCTTTGTTGGCAAAATACTTTGCAGTGGCTGAGGTAACGGCATCAACACCATTTACACTTGGGTCATATTGAAAGATTGGTACATAGGGATCGATCCGTTTCTCTTCGATCATTTTTTTGTACCGTGTAGAACCACTGTCAGCAAAGATGGTTACCGCATTGCCCAACTCCATAGATCCATCATGGCCCATTAGAACCGTGCCGCGATCTAGTTGATTACCCAGTGTAGCACTGTACACAAAGGTCATCCCCTGCTCTTTCCCAGTCTCCTGAGAAGTTCCAGTCTTGAAATCAGGAAACTCCATATTGATTTGCATAACGTCAGGCACATTTCTGCCGTCACGGTGTGTATAGATTCCGCCTGACGCTGTTACGAATTTTGGGATACCCATTTTTAAAATGCAGTTGATACGGTCGTAGTCATGCGTCATCAAATCACCTGATAACCCAGATCCATAGGCCCACCATTTTCTCCATCTGAAAAAGTGTTCGGCATTGAAGGGTATTTTTGGGGCATTGCCTAAAAAAAGTTCCCAGTCAATTGTCTTTGTGTTTGCATCAGGGTGAATAGCATATTGCCACGCACCATTGTCATCATTGCGGTTGGTGGCTGTCATTACTAATGAGATATGCCCTAACACATTTTTTGCAATGGCATCCTGGGCGGTCAAAAAGCTTTGCGTTTGCCGGTGTTGATGACCTAACGCAAACACCACTTTTGGATTTTCTAAAACTGCGTTTCGGAGTGCATATGTTTCTTCGATCGTATGTGTCATTGGTTTTTCGACATATACGTGAACACCCGCCTGGATTGCTTCAATGGAAATTGGCGCATGCCAATGATCGGGAGTAGCAATGACAACCGCATCAACTTCTCCGCTGTTGATCATCTCGGTAGCGGTTCGATACCGCTTACATGTATTTCCATTACCGTTAAACGACTGTAATGCCTTGTTGGCATGAACATCAAACACATCGCATACTCCAGTTAATCTGATATTCAAATTCTCTTGATCTTTAAACTCTTTGAGACGAGTGTCTGCCGGATTCTCTTTTTCTGAGCGGCTCATTTCCTCTAGCCATTCGGTAGTGGCGTATCCAAGCGATCTCACCAAATGTTCACCTCTTCCTCCAAATCCAATTATCCCAATTCGCAATGGCGAACCCTCCATGGTTGCAGTAGGTGGGGGAGCAGAGGCCTTGATATTTAATGTTTGTAGGAGAATATTTCGCTCTCTTTTTGCTTTGGTACTAAAAGAAGCACCTGCACTCCATACTGCGCCAAATAAAGAAAGGCCCCCTAATGACTTCAGCCAGTCTCTGCGCGTCAATGTTTGAAAGATATTTTGTTTTGTTGACATATTTAGTTTTTTTTAAAATGACAGTCGGGTATACTATTTCTTTGTCTTGAACATTCGTTCGATACCAAATCGTTTTTCTGTGGGAAATAGGGCGAGTACCAACAGGGCAGCTGCTTCAATTAAATTTTTGTTGACCAACCAATAACTGCCCTCACTTGGACCCTGCGGAAGCCAAGGGAATGCAGGGTGAGCCAAATAATACAATAGTAGTAAACCAATGCCGGCAAGACAGGCCCATTTTGTACGGAATCCAATTAATAGGCTTGCACCAACAACCAGTAAAATGAAAATATTGAGTACATCAACGGCCGGCAAGATAGATTCACTGGCAAGCCACTGAAAAAAGGGTTGAAAAAAACTGGCGCTTAGCAGGTATCCTTTGGCTGTCCAGGTAGTGCTGTACACTTTTATAACTCCTTCGTACAGGAAGTGCCAACCGATTAATAATCTTAATAGAACCATACTATTGACTTGGCCGATACTCAATTTTGAAATAGCATTCATTTTGGCTGGAGTTTAATGACTGGTAAAATTGCCGATTGTTGTGTATTTCGGGGATGATGTTTGTCACGGTTCGATATGATTGTATGTTTCTGATTGAAATCGAGTCATCATGTACTGATAAAAATCATTTTGTGACGAGCTAGATGTCATAAATCAATCAGCCATTAAATCAGACATTCGTCAAAGAAAAACAAGTTAAAGAAAAACAAACTACTATATGGAAGCCAAGAAGAGTTTGCGGGCAGATATCAATCGGTGGCATGGCACCTTGTTCAGTTTTAGCCTGCTTATTACCATGTTGTTAATGGTTCTGGCATTCGAATGGAAAACTTCGGATCGTGACGAGAAGATTGAAGTGGTACGCACAACAAATGTGTTTGAGCCGCTGGCAGAAGTACCACCAACAGAGATCAAATCACCACCAGCTCCTGTTGTTCAGCAACCAACATTTGTAGTTGTTCCTGATGAGGAGGAGATCAAACAAGAAATACAATTTGACCTGGATGTGGAAGTCACTACGGAGACAAAGGTTCAAGAATATATACCAGTGGAACTCCCCAAAGTAATTGAAGAGGAGACAGATAAGATTTTCTTGGTTGTGGAGCAAACGGCAGTACCAAAAAATGGAATGGCCGGATTTTATAAATATGTTTCCGAAAATCTCCGGTATCCTGCGCCTGCTCGCAGGATGGGTGTAGAGGGAAAAATTTACGTTCAGTTTGTGGTGGATAAGGATGGAAACATTACCGATGTTACTACAGTGAATAGTTTGGGTGCTGGTTTGGAAGAAGAGGCGATTCGGATTTTAAAAAGTGCACCACCATGGACGCCTGGTCGTCAACGTGGTAAACCAGTTAAACAGAGAATGGTGATTCCAATTTTTTTCAAGCTGGCGCAATGAGAAAATAGGATGTGCAAAAACCCCGAATGAACTTAATCGAACAAAGTCAAATTACCGAACTGATCGGCAGCGGGAACGGGCAATAACAATGAAGGCCGATCAAACTGAATCGAATTCAGTTGTGGTGATACTGTAAAGCCATCAAAGTCTATTCCATTTGCACGCTTCAAAAGGGCAAGAAGTTCTGACTCCCCTGTGTCATTTTTCAGCCAGATTGCTTCGTCTTCCTTGGAAAGAACTAGAGGCTGTCTGTCAGAAACGGTAGCTGATAGCCCTTTAGCCAAAGTAGTGATAATCGTAAAGGTGTGGAATGCATCACCATCTTCTTCGTATTCTTCCCATATTCCGGCCATCGAAAATAGTTCTTTTGAAGGAAGGACAAATCGCCATGGGATCATTATCTTCTTTCCTACTTTTTTCCATGCATAAAAGCCATCGGCAGCCACGATACATCTGAATTTTTTCAAGCTTTGCTTAAGCACCGGCTTTTCGTTAATCTGTTCGACCCTAACATTAATCAATCGCTCTGCTATCGACTTGTTCTTCGCCCATTGGGGAGCAACGCCCCAATAGAAATAGGAAAAACCCTGCGGGCTTTCGCTAGTTAAAACAGGAAACAGTTGTGACGGGGCGCCATTGTATCGAGGAAGGAAGGTTGGCTCTTCGGTCTTATACCGTGCAGCCAATCGGCTCGAAGAAGCTCCTAAGGAAAAACGTTCGATCATGTTTTAATTATAAAGTCTAGCGCCCTCAACTCCGACCAATATAGTCCGTTTCCGCCAAAATGAGCAAAGCCCACATGGCCACCGTGCAGTGGGCTTTCGGTTTTTACAAATGTATGCTCTTTCAGATCAGGAAAGCACTCGCGACTGAGGAACGGGTCATTTTTTGCATTGATGATTAATGTTTTTGTCTGAATAGCTTCCACGAAATGAATGGAGCTACTTCGTGTATAGTAGTCAATCGCATTGGCAAATCCGTGAATGGGGGCTGTGAAGTGATCATCAAATTCCATCAGTGTTTTGACACTGTTAAGACGATCGACTCGGATAGTCGGCTGTTGGATTGACTTCTGAAGTACTTTCGTTTTTAGACTTTTAAGGAATCGCTGATGATATATCCAATTGGAGGGTTTCATAATTTCCATGCAACTCGTGTGTAAATCCAGAGGCACTGAAAAGACAATAGCTGTAGTTATCTTTCTGTAAGTCGTTCCGCTCTCGCCTAAAAATTTCAAGGTCAGATTGCCGCCTAAACTAAAGCCAATCAACGAGATGGATTGGTAGGTTGGGTAGACGTATTCAATAACCGTTTTTAGATCTTCGGTAGCTCCGCTGTGATAAAAACGAGGCTGCCGATTCATCTCACCGCTACAGCCTCTGTAGTTCCAAGCCAATACATCAAAGCCTGTCTCAAAAAATGCTTTCGCCATCCCCTTGATATAGGATCGTTCGGTGTTGCCTTCTAAGCCATGGGATATTATCACTAAGTCGGACGCGCCTTGCAGTAGAAAATCTAAATCTAAGAAGTCATTGTCGGGGGTGTCAATGCGCTCGCGTTCGTAGCGCGCCAGATCTACACTTCTAAACAGTGCCGGATATATTGTTTCGAGATGGCGGTTAGGCAAAAAGGAGGGCCGTACATAATCTTCCATTGACGCGTTGCTGGTCTCTTTTTCCGATCACTTGCTACCAGCCTCTTTTTGCTTTCAACGTGGTAACGTGTGCCAAATGGTGATCGCTATGCCAGGCATACATGCCCAGCAGTTGAGCTAAACTGATCTTCTTTCTTGTGTCGGGGTGAATGAAATGTTTGTTAAGTAGATCTTGTGGGATATGTCTCGCCAAGGCAACAAATTTTGCATGCAATGCGTGAATTAGGTTTAGGGAAATATCAATGGGTAATTTTGTTTCTGGTGTTTCGGCCCAGCCTTTTTCATCGTAGGCTTTGATTACTGGAGAATCTTCGGTTAATGTCCACTTGATTCTGATATAGGCATTCATGTGGCTATCTGCGACATGGTGAACCACTTGTCGAATTTTCCATCCTCCTTCCCGATAGGGCGTATCTAATTGGTTGTCACTTAGATTTATCACCGAGTCCGTGAGTTTTTCCGGCAACGCTTCTATCCTCGAAATAAAATCATTGATTTCCTGAGAGGTATAAGCTACAGCAGGTTTATACTTTCCAATGGGGTACCGGTCTGGATCAGGATGTAGTTCGGTCATAATACAAGGGTCAGATAGTATTCGTCAGTTCATCTTTTCGACCGCGTCATTGATTTCGCTTTCCGAAAAAGGCTTATGAAGTACAACCGGTTTTTTCTTCCTAGCATTTCGTTTCTTTTTAACCCTGATATTGGTGAGTTCAATAAGAAGTGAAAAGGCTACCGCGAAGTAGATGTACTCTTTTGGAACAACAAACTCCAACGCCTCCAAAAATAACATGAATCCGATCAAAATAAGAAACCCTAAAGCGAGTACCTCCATGGACGGATGTTGTTGAATAAACTTGCTAATGGCTCCCGCGAAAAACATCATTACCCCAATGGAGATCATCACTGCAAAAATCATGATGATCACTTGATCTACGATACCGATAGCAGTTAGAATGGAATCAAAGGAAAAGATGATGTCAAGTAAAATAATTTGAAAGATGGTAGCGCTAAGACTAGGTACTTTTGGCTTGCTACCCTCTTCATCCACCTCTTCGCCTCCCTCCATTTCGTGGTTTATCTCCATTGTGCTTTTTGCGATCAGAAATAATCCGCCAAAGCCGAGTATCAAATCGCGGCCGCTAAACGTATGGTCTCCATGGAACCCCAGGAATTTGATCAGCCAATCCGGCATGAAGTCATTGACGGCAAAAAGTGGCTCTTTGAAACTGATGATCCACGTAATGCAAAGCAAGAAAACAATGCGAACAAACATCGCCAAAAAGAGACCTATGTTTCTCGCTCTACTGCGTTGTTCTTCGGGTAGTTTGTTGGAAACAATCGAGATGAAAACAATATTGTCAATACCTAAGACAATTTCTAAAAAACACAGTGTAATCAGAGCAAGCCAGGCATCGGCTTTTAAGAATATTTCCATCTATGGCACAATTTGAAATTTGTGTCCAAATTAAACAAAGAGTTCAACTTAAAAAATGTATCTCCAAACAAAAGAAAATCAGTCTTTTAATCTCATTTTTGGCCAGACAATTTTTGATTTACAGTTTCAATGCCCCTTACGTTTTCATCAAAAACACGTGAATTGTCGATTCGGTACATGGCTACGGAATCGATGGATTTGGTGGTGATTGGCGGAGGCATTACCGGAGCGGGTATCGCACTTGATGCAGCGTCACGCGGACTTTCTGTTGCTTTGATCGAAAAAAGTGACTTCGCGTTTGGCACCAGTAGTCGCTCTACAAAATTGATACATGGAGGTTTGCGTTACCTCAAGCAATTGGAATTTGGGTTGGTGAAGGAAGTGGGCAGCGAACGCGCAATTGTTCATCGACTTGCGCCACATCTGGTGATACCTGAGAAGATGTTGCTGCCACTATATGAAAAACGAGGGATGGGTTACTGGCTCGCCTCGTTGGGGCTCAAGATCTATGATTGGTTGGCGGGTGTCAAGCAGCAAGATCGAAGGTTGATGCTCACCCGCGGTCAAACACTTCGCGCAGAGCCATTGCTAAAGCCGGAAGATGTAAAAGGGGGTGCAATCTATGCCGAGTATAGAACCGATGATGCTCGGTTAACAATTGAGATAATTAAGACAGCCAACGGCAAAGGGGCGATGATCGCCAATTATTGTCAGGTAACGGACTTTACTTATACCGATAACCAGGTGTCGGGAGTTCGGGTTACTGACCTGCTCACTGGGCATACTTTTACCGTAAAAGCAACAACGGTCGTAAACGCGGCCGGTCCATGGGTCGATGAATTGCGCGAGCTCAATCATTCGCAGAAGAACAAGCGGCTACATCTTACAAAAGGTGTTCATGTGGTTGTTCCCCACAACAAGTTTCCTATCAAGCAGGCGATCTATTTTGACGTAGACGATGGTCGAATGATTTTTGCTATTCCTCGCGGAAGAACGACCTACATTGGCACCACGGACACGAACTATAACGGGAGTAAAGATGACGTGCTAACAACGTTAGGTGATGTGACTTATATTATCAACGCAACCAATCGCACCTTTCCAAAGGTCGAGTTGACGATCAATGATATTGAATCTAGTTGGGCCGGACTGCGACCATTAATTCATGAAGACGGTAAGTCGGCCTCAGAGCTTTCCCGAAAGGACGAAATTTTCGAATCAGAAACCGGCTTGATCTCCATTGCGGGTGGCAAGCTAACAGGCTATCGAAAGATGGCGGAGCGAATTGTCGATCGGGTGGTGTCCACCAGTTTCCCTCAAATCAAAATCAAATGCTTTACGGAGTCAATACCTTTTTCGGGTGCTCAGTTTAGAAACTATGACGAGGTAAAGAATTATAAGGGAAACTTACTGATTCAGCTTAGAGTTTTAAATCTTGCAGGTCATGTTAATTATCTGGTTGCTAACTATGGTAAGCAATGCGACACGATCTTGGACCGTCTTAGGGCCAATTTGGAGAAGGACACCGATATTGCTTTGGTGAAAGCTGAATTATGGCATTGCCTCGAGTATGAGATGGTTTTGACCCCCGAAGACTTTCTGGTGAGGCGAACCGGTATGCTGTATTTTGACTTGCCCAGACTTCAGAAAGTTAAAGAAGTGGTGTTCCTGGAGTTTCAATCATTTTTCAACTGGTCATCGAATGACCTGGGCATTGCACGGGAAAGACTAGAAAAGCTAATTTTACAGTCAACTCAATTTTCACCAAGTAACAATCCATGAAGATCTTTTTGTTTTTAGTCGGTATCGTTCTCTTAATCGGTGTGGAGGTAGCCCGAGTTTATTACATCATGCCCTTTCCGGGAAGTCAAGTGGATGAGGTAGTTGCGCTTGCGTACTTCATCCAGAGTTATATCTGGTGGTTTCGAATCGTAGGTGTTTTAATGATAGGTTATCCCGCATTCTTCTATTTAGTTGGGAACAATGCCTACATCAAATGGACTGTCGCGTCCATGCTCGCATTTTGGATAATTGTCTGCTATGCTTTCAATTTTCAGTTTCAGGCCGACAAAATGTTCCTTCAAGCTGAGTCTGTTTTGTTACAGAAGGCAAATAGTAGTAAAATAAATGATAATCAGCTTGTTATAGGTATTAGTATCAATGGTCAGTCGAGGGCGTATCCGATCGAGATTATTGGTTATCATCACCAGGTAAGAGATATGGTGGGCGGCCAAGAGGTAATGGTTACGTACTGTACGGTCTGCAGATCTGGCCGTGTGTTTAGCCCATTGGTCAACGGCCAGCCGGAAACATTCAGGCTAGTTGGCATGGATCATTTCAACGCCATGTTTGAAGATGCAACGACAAAAAGCTGGTGGCGACAAGTCAACGGAACGGCCATAATAGGCCCATTAAAAGGAACGCAATTGGCTGAAATTACTTCACAACAAATGACGCTTCGGGCGTGGCTTTCGAGGCACCCTGAATCATTGATTCTTCAACCCGATCCCAAATTTAAAGATCAGTATGAGACACTGGCAAAGTATGACGAAGGAAAGATGGAGGGTAGCCTTGAGGGGCGTGATTCGTTATCGTGGAAAGATAAATCGTGGGTGGTGGGTGTGCCGATGGGATTGTTTGCGAAGGCTTATGATTGGAATGAGTTAATCGAGCAGAGAGTGATTAATGACCAAATCAGCGGTCGCCCGATAGTACTAGCAGTTGAGGCCGACTCTGCTTCTTTTCACACATGGGTGTCCATTGCGGGAATGGATACTCTTCAGTTTTCGCTAAATGATAGTTTAAATGTATTGATTGATCAGCAATCGGGCTCGCGATGGAATTGGAAGGGCCAATGTGAAAGTGGAAAACATGCCGGCAGTCAACTTGAAGTGCTGCCCTCGTATCAGGAGTTTTGGCATTCCTGGAAAACGTTCCATCCAAATACGGAGCAATTTATCTCATCGAAAACAAAAGAAAATGAGTGACCGGGTTTGGTGGAAGGAAGCGATTGTCTATCAAATCTATCCCAGAAGCTTTAAAGACAGCAATGGGGATGGAGTCGGTGATCTTCGGGGAATTATCACAAAGTTAGATTATATCAAATCACTGGGTGTTGATGCTGTGTGGCTGAATCCAATCTATAAATCACCGAATGATGACGGGGGATATGACATCAGCGACTACTATTCCATTCAACCCGAATTCGGATCGATGCAAGACTTCGATGAACTGTTGGCCGGGCTTCACCAACGCGGCCTGAAGTTGATAATGGACCTGGTTCTCAATCACTCTTCAGACGAGCACCCTTGGTTTGAAGCGGCTAGAAAATCCAAGTCTAACCCTTATCGAGATTACTACTTTTGGAGAGAGGGTAAAGACGGGCAACCACCAAATAACTGGCCTTCTTTCTTTGGTGGCAATGCATGGCAATTGGATGATCAAACAGGCGAGTATTACCTACACCTTTTCTCCGTCAAGCAACCCGATTTGAATTGGGAGAACATCGCCTTGAGAAAGGACATCCACGAGTTGATGCGCTACTGGTTGAAAAAAGGCGTGGATGGTCTTCGATTTGATGTGATTTCTGCGATTTCAAAGCGAACGGATTTTCCGCCTACTGATACAGCGGATTTTAATGAAACCATTCGCAGGTATTATTCAAATGGTCCGCGACTGCAAGAGTTTATTGGAGAAGTCAGAACCAAAGTCATCAATGAATACAAAGATGTAATGACCGTGGGTGAAGGGCCGGGAATTACCCCACAAAACGCGCTTGATTACTTAGATCCGGAGAAGGGTTTAAATATGATTTTTCATTTTGGTCATATGTTTATGGACCAAGGCCCCGGTGGCCGATTTGACCCTATTCCCTGGTCGATGACCGATTTTAAGAAAGTATTCAGGACGTGGGACGATACGTTCGCCAAAACCGGGTGGGGAAGTATATTTCTTGGCAACCATGATTTTGCTCGAATGGTCTCGAGATGGGGAGATGATAGCAACTATTGGAGAGAATCATCCACGTTACTGATAACGCTGTTATTGTCAATGAGAGGCACGCCTTTTATTTTTCAGGGTGATGAAATAGGGATGACCAATACCAAGCTAAAAGCGGTCGCAGATTCCAAAGACATAGAAACTCAAAATGGATGGCGTGATGCTCAGAAGCGGGGGATATCAGAGGAGCAATTTCTTTCGCTGGCCAACTATTCAGGACGAGATAATGCGCGCACTCCGATGCAGTGGGACGACAGCGTTTTTGGAGGGTTCACCAGTGGGCAACCATGGATGGATCTAAATCCGAACAAGTCTCGAATTAATGTGGTGGCTCAAACGGATGACCCCAATTCGATCCTCAATTATTTCCGATCAATGGCCAGCCTACGTAAGATGCATCCAGCATTAACTTATGGCTCTTATGAACCTATTGAAACAAAAGACGATCGGGTATTTGCCTACTACCGCCAAGAGGGCAAAGAAAAATATCAGATAGTTCTTCATTTTTCTAATGAGAATAGTACCTTTCCAATCCCGCTAAATGGACAAAGACTCATTGGCAACTATGCCAATGAAAGTTCAAGTCTGCGTCCGTGGGAAGCAATGATCTACAAATTATGAGCGACCGAAAAAACATTCTATGGGGCATTGACCTTGGAGGTACAAAAGCAGAGGGAGTAGTGCTTGGCCCGGGTGGTTTAAATGAGATACTTTTCCGTGATCGTGTGCCCACGGGTGCGGAGCATGGCTACCAGCATATTCTTGGTCAAATAGAAAAGCTGGTGCGGATGATGGAAGGCAAGATGGGTTATCGGCCTTCAAAGTTGGGAATCGGTACGCCCGGTACGCTAGATCCTAAGCTTGGCACCATGAAGGGCTGTAATTCAGAGTGTATGAATTTTCAACCGATGAAAAGTGATCTGGAAAAGTTATTGGGTCTGGAGATTTTTATTGCCAATGATGCCAATTGTTTTGCCTTAGCTGAAGCAAGAATGGGCGTAGTGAAAGAGAAATACCCGGATGCGAAAGTGGTATTTGGAGTAATCATGGGCACAGGTGTGGGTGGAGGCTTGGTGGTAGATGGAAGAGTGATCAATGGATTACATGGAATTGGAGGCGAATGGGGTCACAATTATTTAGATGAGTCGGGTGGCTCGTGTTACTGCGGCAAGAGCGGTTGCGTGGAAAAAGTATTAGCAGGTCCATCTTTAGAAAGATATTACCATTCAATCACGGGCCAAAAGACTCGATTAAAAGAGATCTACGAATTGTATAAAACAGGTGATGAAAATGCCACCAAGACCATTCAGCGCATGTCATATTTTTTTGGAAAGGCGATTAGCGTCATTATCAATATCATCGATCCGGATGTAATAGTTATTGGAGGTGGCGTGGGCAACATTGATGAAATTTATACAGATGGCATCGAGTCAACCCGGAAGTATATTTTTAATAATGGCGTGGTAAATACGCCCATTGTAAAGCCATTGTTGGGCGATAGTGCAGGAGTTTTTGGGGCAGCGTATTTGACAGTTTAAACCACCTGAACTTTGAATTTTAAACCTTGAATTTTGAATTCTAACGCAGCTTGATATGAAAAAAATTGCCATCGTAGGCCCTATCCCTCGCGATCATATTGTTACTCACCAGGGCGACTTAATTCAAAAGTGGGGATGCGTTACACATCCGGTGATCGCGCTGTCGACCATGGCACAAGGTAAATTGGAGGTGGTGCCGGTCTCGCATTTGCGCAAAGTAGATATGGATAATGTGCGCGAGGTTTTTAAAGGGTATAAAGGGATCAATACAAAATTCATTTCATCCAAGAATGATCAGGGAGATATAATTAGTCTTCGTTTTGTGGATGTCAACAATCGACTGGAGCGACAAACGGGATTCATGGATGCCATTATGCCAGCCGACTTCAAGGATCTTTTGGATTGCAAAGTATTTGTATTCATACCTATAAGCGACTATGAAATTTCGTTAGACACGCTGAAGTACTTAAAGAAAAGGAGTAAAGGGATTATCATTTTTGACGCTCACGGCCCGACCACTGCCTGTCTGGCAAATGGCGAACGCCAGCGTAAGTTCTGGATCGATCGCGATCAGTGGCTTCCCTACATCGATGTGTTGAAGATGAACCTGGAAGAAGCACAGGCATCGTGGTTCAAGAAAGAATACGAGAGGCAAGATTTTACGATCTCAGAAGAGCCAGACCGTGAAGAGCTAAGAAAATTTGCGTTGCATTGTGTTTCACTGGGCGTCAAGTGTGTGTGTATTACGGTGGATTCGCGAGGCTGTCTTGTTTATCGAAAGGAGCGTGGAAAATTCAAAGAAGATTTAGTTCCCGCTATAAAAGTTGATCAGGTGATTGACACAACGGGATGTGGCGATTCTTTTGCAGGAGGTGTTGGCTTTGGGCTACTCCACAAGCCGACTGATTACCTCAATGCTGTGAGTTATGGAAATGCATTAGGAGCTCTTAGAACGCAGGGGAAAACGTTTGCGGTATTTAAATCTCAGGCAGAGACGGAACAAATAATTAAGCAGGGCTATATTCGCGCATGAAATGGAATAGAGGATTTTGAATACGGAATTTGAAAGTCAAAATTTAGATTTCTCGTTAGCTTCTGAATTCTGACTTCGATATTCTGAATTCTTTTAATTTATAGTTTAAAAATGATAAAAGCCGTAATATTTGATCTGGATGGAGTAATTGTAGACACAGCTCATTACCATTTTATAGCGTGGCAAAGACTGGCAAAGGAGTTGGGCATTTCTTTTACCGAAAAAGAGAATGAGAGATTGAAAGGCGTGAGCCGAATGCGGTCTCTTGAAATTATATTAGAGATAGGTGGCGTGTCGCTGCCCGAAGAGAAGAAAGAAGAGTTGGCGACCAAAAAGAATAGCTGGTTTGTAGAGTACATTGAGGCAATTAAACCAGACGAAATATTTTCTGGCGTGCGAGAGATGCTGAGTTCTTTGCGCCAGCAGGGGTTTAAAGTTGCCCTTGCATCAAGTAGTAAAAATGCTAAGACCGTTTTGCGTCTGCTTCAAATTAAGCCACAGTTCGATACAGTAGTTGACGGCACCATGATTACGCACAGCAAACCAGATCCCGAGATATTTTTATTGGCAGCTTCCAAACTTGGTATTGAGCCAAAACAATGCGTAGTTTTCGAAGATGCCGAAGCAGGGGTAGAGGCAGCGCTGGCAGCAGGTATGAAATGTGTGGGGGTTGGCTCTGCAGATCAGTTGGGTAAGGCAGATGCTATTGTTAAGAGCACAGCTGATTTCCGGATAGAAAATTTGCATTCACTATAATTCAGTTCGACATTGACCTTTGACCATTGACTATACTTACACTACATCTTTATTTTTCGCATGAAGCAATATCTTAAACACCACGAGTGGGAAATTATCGAAGAGAGGTTTGATCCCCATTTTAATCGAATCTCAGAAAGTATCTTTAGCCTTGGCAATGGACGCATGGGCCAACGCGCCAACTTTGAAGAACACTACTCTGGAGACACTCATCAGGGTACATATGTGGCGGGTGTGTACTATCCGGATAAGACGCGTGTGGGTTGGTGGAAAAACGGATATCCTGAATATTTTGCTAAGGTGCTTAACGCGCCAAGTTGGATTGGTATTGATGTTAAGATTGACCAACAACAATTTGATCTTGCCAAGTGTACCGTGACAGATTTTGTGCGGACGCTGGATATGAAACGTGGTACCTTACATCGCTCATTTACAGCTACGTTGGGTGACGGTAAGAAAGTGAAGATCAGTGCGCACCGATTTTGTTCTATGGCCGATGGCGAAGTAGGGGCAATCCGGTATGCCATTACACCCATCAATTTTTCTGCTGCTGCTTCCATTCGGTTAAGTATTGATGCAGATGTGGTGAACAAAGATTCAAACTACGATGAAAAATTCTGGGATGAAGTCTACAAAGAATCACAGCTTGGCTATGCAGTTATAACAGCCAAGACAAAGAAAACGGACTTTCATGTTTGTACCTCTATTGAATATGAGCTGGAAGAAGCGGGCAAGCGGCTGAAAGGGAAAGTTTTTACCAACATCAAGTCAAAGTATGTTGACAATGTGGTGGAGGTAGATTTAAAAGAGGGCATTGAATTAATTGTTTATAAGTACGCTACTGTATTGTCATCCGAAAACCACCCGAAAGATGCCTTAGTAAAGGTTAGTCATAAAAAGCTGGATGAAGTAGCAAAGATTGGATTCGACCAATTGTTAAAGGCACACGAGTCGGTTTGGAAAGAGATTTGGGAAAAATGCGACATTACTATTGAGGGGGATATCGCTGCACAGCAGGGTATCCGATTCAATATTTTCCAACTCATGCAGACGTACACGGGCGCTGATGAACGATTGAACATCGGACCCAAAGGATTTACCGGTGAAAAATATGGAGGAAGTACGTATTGGGATACCGAAGCGTATTGCTTGCCTTTTTATCTGGGTACGTCAGTCCCGCAGGTGGCGAGGAATCTATTGGTGTATAGACATAAGCATTTGCAACGTGCTATCGAAAATGCTGCGAAGTTAGGGTTTACCGATGGAGCAGCGCTGTACCCGATGGTGACTATGAACGGTGAAGAGTGTCACAACGAATGGGAAATCACCTTTGAGGAAATCCATCGAAACGGAGCTATTGCCTTTGCTATTTATGAATATATCCGCTACACAGGCGATGAAAAGTATTTGACTGAATTTGGTTTAGAAGTTCTAATTGGTATTTCCCGATTCTGGGCACAGCGAATCACTTTTTCGGAGGCAAAAAAGCAGTATGTGATGTTGGGTGTAACAGGCCCCAATGAATATGAAAACAACGTAAACAACAATTGGTACACCAGTTATATTGCCTGCTGGACAATGGAATATACCCAGAAGGCACTGGACTTTGTTCGAAAGGATGATCATTCAAAGTTTAGTGCGTTGATGGCGAACCTAAACTTTAACGAGTTTCAGGAGACAGCCAGATGGGCAGAGATTCGTGGGAATATGTATTTGGGTGAAGATAAGCAGTTGGGTATCTTCCTTCAGCAAGATGGCTTTTTAGATAAAGAAATAATTCCAGTCAGAAATCTTCGCCCGCAGGACAGGCCTTTAAATCAAAAGTGGTCGTGGGATCGAATTTTGCGTTCGTGCTACATCAAGCAAGCAGATGTATTGCAAGGCCTTTATTTATTTGATGATCGATTTGATAACGAAACGATTAAACGGAATTTTGATTTCTACGAACCTTTGACCGTTCATGAGTCATCACTTTCTCCGTGCGTGCACGTTATTCTTGCTTCTAAGATAGGCTACAAAGAAAAGGCCTATGAAATGTATTTGCGCACTTCGCGCTTAGACCTTGATGACTACAATAACGACACCGAAGATGGTTGCCACATTACGAGTATGACAGGTACCTGGATGAGTGTAGTGAAAGGTTTTGGAGGAATGCGAGTAAAAGATGGTGTTTTGCATTTCAGCCCTTATATCCCTGATCATTGGGAATCTTATTCTTTCCGGATTGATTTTAGAGGGCGGGTGATCAAGGTGCAGGCCCTGAAAGAAAAGACGGAGCTGGTGCTTGAATCAGGTGAGCCCATTGAGATCATGCTGAATGGAAAGATGGTAAAGCTTTAGAGCTGTTATTTTTTTACGATGTAGTTGGAATTGCCTTAGTTGTCATTACTATTGCTGACCAATGATCAAGCCTTTCCATGAGCAAACGAGTTGCTATCATCCAGTCAAATTATATTCCGTGGCGAGGCTATTTTGATATTGTTAATAGCGTAGATGCATTTGTCTTGTTGGACGATGTGCAATATACCAGACGGGACTGGCGCAATCGCAATCAGATCAAGACAGTGCAAGGGTTGCAATGGCTAACCATCCCGGTTGATGTGAAGGGGCAGTTTGACGTCAAGATCAAAGACGTAACCGTTGCAAATGCGGACTGGGCACCGGATCATTGGAATAAAATCTCTCAGGCCTACAGGAAGGCGCCCCATTTTGCAACTTACCGCGATGCATTCGAAGACGCTTATCTAAACTGCACCGAGAACTACTTAAGTCAGATCAACTTCCGTTTTTTGCAGTTAATCAACTCAATACTTGAGATCAAAACACCCATTTATTGGTCGCACGATTTTTCCGTATCTACAGACAAATCGCAGCGATTGCTGGATATTTGTTTACAGCTAAAGGCCACTACGTATGTGTCGGGCCCGGCTGCAAAGGATTATTTGCAGACTGATAAATTTGAAGAGGCGGGTGTCAAGGTCGAATGGATGAACTATGAGGGATATCGAACCTATCAGCAGTTGCATGGTGACTTTGCACCAAACGTATCAGTAATCGACCTGATTTTTAATCAAGGGCCTGAGGCAAAGCAATATTTCAAACGATTTAGTCCCTGACTATTACCAAAAACTGTTAATTTGTCCCCGAACGCATCCAAGTCAATTTTGGAGCGTTCGCTTGAAAAAAAGGCAAATTGTAGTCGGTGAAGATGTCCATTGTTTCAACGCTTTATTACTCACAAAGCTACCTTCAGGAGTTTTGCGAACGCTGTATCGGCTCTGTACAGAAACTTACCGATGATTTTGAATTGATACTCGTCAATGACGGATCACCCGACCAATCGCTTTCTGCAGCTTTGGAACTTCAGAGGAGGTTTCCAAAAATCATAATCGTAGATCTTTCGCGCAACTTTGGGCATCATCGCGCCATCATGACAGGGCTACGGCACGCATCAGGAGAGTTGGTTTTCTTGATCGATTCGGACCTGGAGGAATCGCCCGAGTTACTCGAGACGTTTTTCAAAGAAATGCAAAGTAAGCAAGATGTGGATGTGGTGTTTGGGATTCAGAACAGGAGGAAAGGCAACTGGTTTGAAAGGTTTAGCGGAATTGTTTTCTATAAGGTTTTATCCATTTTGAGTTCTATCGAATATCCGGCCAATACTTTTACAGCGCGGCTGATGACCAGACGATACGTGGATTCCGTTTTGTCTTATCAGGAAAAGGAACTTGATATCTGGGGTGTTTTCGTTTTGACAGGCTATAACCAAATTGGAGTAACGGCAACCAAGGGATTCAAAGGAAAGTCATCCTATTCGCTCTACAAAAAAATCAGAATGGCGATCGAGATTATCACCAGCTTGAGTCACCGACCGCTTTATTTTACATTCATATTAGGCATAATCACTACGTTTGTCTCATTGATAATTATTGGTTCTCTTGTTTATAATAAACTTATACACAACATTGATGTAGAGGGGTGGGCGAGTATACTGGCTAGTGTTTGGCTATTCGGAGGATTGATTTTGTTAGTGTTAGGAGTGATTGGTATTTACCTTTCAAAGATTTTTTTAGAGATAAAAAACAGACCTCTTTCGCTGATCAAAAAGATTTATGACACAAATGATCAAAAATGATGGAGCAGTTGAATACCTACTACCGTGCGAATTTAGCCAGCCATGGTGCCGGGGCAAAAGGCGTTGGTTGGAAAAATGAAGAGGCACAACAAGTACGATTTGATCAATTACAAAAAGTAATTTACACTGAAAGGTTCTCGGTGAATGATGCAGGCTGTGGCGTGGGTGACCTGGTATTCTCACTTAGAAGTGCGCATGAAAATGTGGATTATCGGGGATATGATTTGATGCCCGAGATGATTGAGGGTGCCAAGACGAAATTCCCGGAAGAGCAGTTTTTTTTGGTGAAAACGCTAGATGAAATGCAAGTGGCCGACTATTCGATGGCAAGCGGTATTTTGAATCTCAAGTTTGACTATTCCGAGGTGAAGTGGAAAGAATATATTCTAGAAACGATTTCTATCTTAAACCAAAAAAGCAGATTGGGATTTTCTTTTAATGCATTGACGAAGTATTCTGATGTAGAGTTCATGAAACCCGAATTGTATTATTCTGATCCGCTTTGGCTATTTGATTATTGCAAGATACATTTTGCGAAGAATGTGGCGCTCCTGCATGATTATAGTCAGTATGACTTTACTATTTTGGTGAAGAACAATTTTTAGAAATGGGCTATCTATATATCGCAATCACCATCGTTTTATCTTCTTACGGCCAACTTATTCTGAAATGGCGATTGAACCAGTTGGGTGCGTTGCCAACACCTTTATGGGATAAATTTGTATTTTTATTCTGGTCTCTTTTTGACCCATACATTTTCTCCAGTTTTGTCGCAGCGTTCATCGCCAGCCTAACGTGGATGGCAGCACTTTCCAAATTTCAGTTATCATTTGCTTATCCATTTATGAGCCTTTCTTTTGTTTTGGTGATGATTGCCAGCTATTGGCTATTGGGCGAGCAAGTTACAATAGCCCGATTCCTTGGTTGCCTTCTTATAGTCGCAGGTGTAGTTTTAATCTCACGCTAGTATGAGTAGTTAACATCTCATTCAAAGATTAATTGCTTAAATTCTCGGTAAAATAACAATTTGGTAACACCAATTTTTTTGGGTCGACTAGATTGAATGGTAAATTGACTCCATCTAAATCTTAAAAATTATGAAAAAAATCTTGTTTGTCTTTCTGGCTTTTTCTTTTCTGTATTCGTGTAGCGATATTGATAGAAGCATTCCGCCCGATGTAGTTAAGACTGATGAAATTAGAATTTCAATTGGTAGGAAGATACCTTCATTAGATGCAGCGCGTCCTAATTTGCCGTCACCCAATCCCCCATTTACCGCACAGGATTTGTATATAGGAGTGCAATTTGGAACTGCTGCTATTAGTGGGGTCAATGGAAATGGATATTATTATAACAGAGACCAACCTAACAACATAGCGATGGCTTCTACAGGTGGCAGTGTGTATTCGATTATTACAGGTGACACCTATTCAACTGGTAACCCTAACTTGATATCAACTTTGTATCGACTGAATCCAACTACCGGAGGATATACGAATTTGGGCGCCCAGTGGGGGTCACAATGGAATGCTACTAAGACCGATGACATGACCGCTTGGAACGGTTGGCTTTATGCTATACAGGGTGGCACTTTATGGCGGGTAAACCCTAGTAATGGTGCAAAATCGCAATTCAGTCAATATCCAACTGGCTGGGAAGGTACTGAGGCGATGACTGCGCTAGATGGATTTCTTTATGCCATTCAGGGAGGTACTCTGTGGCGAGTGAACATAGGTACGGGTGCTGTTTCGAGTTTCAGTCAATACCCAGACGGATGGCAAGGAACCGAAGGAATGGCTGCGACTAATGGCGGGATATTTATAGTTCAAGGCGGCACGCTATGGCGGGTCGGCACTAATGGTACAGTAGCACCTTATAGCCAATTCTCTACAGGTTGGCAGGGCACTTTAGCCATGACATCGAGAAATGGTGTAGTCTACATAATTCAAGGAACGGCCCTATGGTCTGTAAACACATTTAGTCAAGCTGTCGCACAGGTTGGTAACGTTGATTGGGCCGGAAGTACCGCAATGACGGCACGCAACTAACATACAAACTTGAATAGTTAGGATTTAAACTGCCTCTTCGGGGGCAGTTTTTTTTACGTTTCCTCCGTTTCTAAAATTTGCCTCGTAAAACAATCAAGTTACATTTGTTTACAATGATTGGGTTCAACAAACCATACCACACCGGCAAAGAGATCGAATACATTCAGCAGGCCATTCGTTTTGAAAAACTTTCGGGCAATGGTTTTTTTACAAACAAATGTCATGCTTTCTTCAAGAAGCAATATCAGTTTAAGAAGGTACTTCTTACCCAATCATGTACGGCAGCGCTTGAAATGGCGGCAATTCTGACTGATGTAAAGCCTGGTGACGAAGTAATTTTACCTTCCTACACCTTTGTTTCTACCGCCAATGCTTTTGCCTTACGTGGTGCAAAATTGGTTTTCGCTGACTCTTCGCGATTTCACCCGAATATTTCGATCGACTCGATCAAAAAGCTGATTTCAAAAAAAACAAAAGTGATTGTGGCTGTTCACTACGCGGGTATTGCTTGCGACATGGATCCAATCATGGAATTGGCCGTCAAACACAACTTGCTGGTAGTTGAAGATGCAGCACAAGCCATCGATTCATTTTATAAAAATAGACCGCTAGGAAGTATTGGTCATTTGGCCGCCTTTTCATTCCATGAAACGAAAAACATTAGCTCTGGTGAAGGGGGAATGCTTGTTGTTAATGACGAGCGATTTGAAAAAAGGGCAGAGATCATTTGGGAGAAAGGCACCAATCGGTCCGCTTTTTTTCGAGGAGAAGTTGACAAATACAGTTGGGTCGACATCGGCTCATCTTATTTGCCTTCAGAAATTACAGCAGCATTTTTATGGGCGCAGTTGGAAAAGTTAGAATCTATACAGCGAAAAAGAAAGCAACTATGGGCTTCTTACCGCGATCAGTTAGCTGTGCTCGAGGAGAACGGATTGGCCAATTTACCAGTTGTTCCCGACTACGCCACCAATAACGCGCATATTTTTTATCTGCTCACAAAAGATCATCAGCAGCAGTTGGCATTGTTGAATCATATGAGATTGAATCAGATACAGGCTATTTTTCATTATTTGCCTTTGCATCGAAGTCCATTCTTTACGAAGAATCATACAGCAAAAACCCTGACTTATGCTGAGCGATTTGGAAAAGCACTCGTTCGGCTTCCCCTCTATTGCGAACTTACCCAGCGGCAGGTGAAGAAGGTAGCTGATGCGGTTAAGGAGTTTTACGGTATTTGAGCCGCCTACGGAAGTTTATTCCACTCAACAACAATATCGATACGTTTCTGTTGAAAAAAATGCTATTTTTCATTCTCAAATAATCGTACGTCAGCTATGAACAGAAAATTGAGAATGGGCATGGTAGGTGGAGGAAAGGATGCCTTCATAGGATCGATTCACCGGTTAGCTGCTAACATGGACGGCCTTATTGAAATTGTCTCAGGTGCACTCAGTATTAACCCAGAGGTAGCCAAAGAGAGTGGCAAGTCGCTTTTCTTGGCAGAAGATCGCACCTACTTGACCTACGAAGAGATGATGGAAAAGGAGAGTAGGTTGCCAGCTGACAGACGCATCGATTTTGTTACCATCGTTACACCGAACTTTGCCCATTTAGCGCCCGCGATGTTGGCGTTAGAGAAAGGCTTTCATGTCGTCATAGAAAAGCCTATCACATTTACACTGGATGAAGCACGTCAGCTCAAGAAAAAAGTAGACGAGACGGGTTTGATTTTATGTTTGACACATACCTATTCAGGTTATCCGATGGTAAGGCAGGCACGTGCCATGGTACGCGAGGGTGCGCTGGGTAAAATAAGAAAAATAGTGGTCGAGTATCCGCAAGGTTGGTTAAGTAAATTAAGTGAACGCGAAGGAAATGCGCAGGCTGCCTGGAGAACAGATCCGAAAAAATCGGGCAAGGCAGGCTCAATGGGTGATATTGGTACACATGCGGCTCATTTGGCAGAGTTTATTTCAGGACTCAAGATCACTCATTTGTGTGCCGACTTAAACATTCTTGTAACCGGCCGCGCATTGGATGACGATGGCAACGTGTTGTTAAAATTTGATAATGGTGCAGCAGGAGTTTTGATTGCTTCACAGGTGGCGGCTGGTGAAGAAAATGCATTGCGAATAAAAATCTATGGAGAGAACGGTGGCTTAGAGTGGGCGCAAATGGAACCCAATACGCTGATCGCAAAATGGCTCGACAATCCAACTCAACTTTTACGTGCGGGTACCAATGGTTTTTTGCACTCGGAAGCTATTTTCAACGCACGCACACCGGCTGGACACCCAGAGGGCTATTTGGAAGCCTTTGCTAATCTCTATCGCAATTTCGCATTAACATTGTCGGCACGAATAGATCGTTCTCCTGTTCCCAAAGAAGTAAATTTTCCAACTGTTGAAGATGGCATTCGTGGGATGGCGTTTATTGACAATGTGGTGAAGAGTGGGCAGAGCAAAGAAAAGTGGACACCGTTTGAAATTTGAAAATGTTTCGATTTGAAAATTTAAAAATGGCCAATACTCTCTCTTCTGAGATCTCACATCTCAAATCTTGAATAAATGACAACAATAAAAGGTCCGGGTATTTTTCTTGCGCAATTCTTATCAGATGAACCTCCGTTTGATAAGCTTAGTACGATTTGTAAATGGGTCGCTTCTCTCGGATATGTGGGCGTACAACTTCCCAGTTGGGATCCACGCTGTATTGATTTAAAAAAGGCGGCTGAGAGCAAAGAGTATGCTGATGAGATTCGTGATACGGTAGAATCAGCAGGATTGAAAATCACAGAGCTGTCCACTCATTTGCAAGGACAATTGGTTGCCGTTAACCCAGCATACGACACTCTCTTTGATGGTTTTGCTCCCAAAGCAGTTCATGGAAAACCGAAGGAGCGTACAAAATGGGCAATCGATCAATTGAAATGGGCAGCAAAGGCAAGTAAAAGTTTAGGACTAAATGCACACGCGACATTTTCAGGTGCTTTGATGTGGCAAACGGTTTACCCCTGGCCTCAACGCCCGGCCGGATTGGTGGAGGATGGATTTAAAGAATTGGCCAGACGCTGGCTTCCGATCCTCAATGCGTTCGACAAAGTAGGTGTGGATGTTTGCTACGAAATTCATCCGGGCGAAGATTTGCATGACGGTGTTACATTCGAGCGCTTCTGGGAGGCAACAGGAAAACATCAGCGATGCAATATTCTCTACGACCCCAGTCATTTTGTGCTGCAACAGTTAGACTACCTCCAATACATCGACTTCTACCATCCGTTTATCAAAATGTTTCATGTAAAGGATGCGGAGTTTAATCCCACCGGAAAAAGTGGAGTCTATGGAGGTTATCAGGATTGGATTAATCGCCCGGGGAGATTCCGATCTTTGGGCGATGGACAAGTAGATTTTAAATCAATATTTAGCAAACTGGCGCAATATGGGTATGAAGGTTGGGCGGTGTTGGAATGGGAGTGTTGTATCAAGCATCCGGAACAAGGAGCTGAGGAGGGAGCGCCTTTTATAAAAAACCAGATCATCAGGGTAACAGAAAAGGCTTTTGATGATTTTGCCTCTGTCGGTAAAAATCCCAGACTCAATAAATCAATTTTAGGAATTTAAATTAACTACTATGAAGAATAAACAGACTAGCTTGATTTTCACAATTGTTATTTTGTTTCTAGTTTGCGCATGTGGCTCCAAAAAGGAAGCTACCAATACGGAAGACTATGGCGCGCCCAAGGAAGAAGCTGCACCTATTACAGCTGCGGATGCGATCACACAGGGAGAGTCCCTGGTAAAAGCGAGCGATTGCAAAACTTGTCATCATGTCATTAATAAAATTATTGGGCCGTCACATACTGACGTGGCCAAAAAATATGAGTTTACAAAAGCCAACGTAGAGTTAATTGCCGGGAAGATTATTGCCGGAGGTTCGGGCGTATGGGGAGAAATACCTATGGCTGCGCATGCAGATATAACACAAGCTGATGCCGAAAAAATGGCGCGCTACGTGTTGTCGCTGGATGGCGAGACGGAGCATTAAAATTTTTGATTTACGATTCTTGATTTACAATTTTCAGACTAAACGAGCATTCACGATGAAACATTTTCAAAAAATGAACACAAAATTATTAACGACACTTCTTTTTTGCTTGTTCGTTGGATTTGCCAGCGCACAGAATACCTTGACCGAAAAGGAAATCAAAGCCGGATGGAAACTTTTGTTTGATGGAAAAACTCTTGCAGGGTGGCATAATTTCAAAAGTGATAAAATTGGTGAGGCTTGGTCGGTCACTGATGGTGCCATTCACCTCAATAAAACTCAAAAAGAAGGTTTTCAGGTGAAAGGCGGTGGCGATATTGTCACTCAAGATGAGTTTGAGAATTTTGAGTTGCGGTTGGAGTGGAAAATTGCTCCCTGTGGAAATAGTGGAATTATCTTTAACGTAGTAGAGTCGCCCGAGTACCAGTACGTTTGGCAGACAGGGCCTGAGATGCAAGTGTTGGACAATACCTGCCATCCTGATGGAAAGATTGAAAAGCATCGTGCCGGAAACTTGTACGATTTAATTAAAAGCCCCACCGAGTCAGTGAAACCTGCCAACGAGTGGAATGAAGTAAGAATCGTCTCCAACAAAGGCAAGCTTGTTTTATGGCTTAATGATGTAAAACAAGTGGAGACAGAAATGTTTACGCCAGCATGGGAAGCGTTGATTAAAGGAAGTAAGTTCAAAGATATGCCGGGGTTCGGTAAGGCGAGAAAGGGAAAGGTTTCTTTGCAAGATCATGGCGATTTAGTTTGGTATCGAAACATCAAGATCAAAGAATTAAAATAGCGGAATGATCATCGGCATTTTCGATAATGAATTTGTAACCTGTCAACTGGACGATTCATTGCCTGTGCTGATGCACCGTTGGAAACAAGGACCTCCTGCAGAGGAATTTGAGTTTACGCTAAAACGAATCTTGGACGAATATAAAATACGCGTAAAAACCTTCCCAAGCTTGGCTTGGCTTGTGGATGCGGCATTGCTTGGTGAGTTGGACGAAGAGGTTGAAAAGTGGTTAGTCGAAGAATGGGAAAAAATGCTTTTCGAAGATGCCGGAGTTAGAATTCATGCCGTTATTCTTGGCCAAAGTATCTATGCCGATTATCCTATGGAAAAATTTAAACAAGACGCTGAACTGAAATTTGAAAAATTCAATGTGCATTTAGGTGTATTTTCAAACCAGCGGGAGGCGTATGAGTGGATCCACCAACAACAATTACTTAAACAGAATCTATGAACCGTAGAGAATTCGTTCAAACAAGTTCGTTGGCTGCTATTGGAGCCGCCACACTAAGCTCTTTTTCACTGGGCGAAAGGAAGAAAATTGGCCTCCAGCTCTATTCGCTGCGGGACATAATTGTACAAGATCCAAGATCAGTTTTAAAAAAGGTGGCAGGTTTTGGCTACAAAGAGTTAGAGGCCTATAGCTACAACGATGGAAAGATTTTTGGCATGAAGTACAAGGAGTTTACGGATTACGTCAAAAGTTTGGGCATGCGAACGACCAGCGGTCATCACTTACTCGGTAAGGCAGAAAATACGAAAATGATGAAAGGCACAGTGATGAACGAGTGGGAGCGAGCCGTAAGCGATGCCAAAGAGTCAGGACAAGATTTTATGGTGGTTGCATTTTTAATGCCCGATGAACGAAATGATTACAAAGGCGTTTGCGAGGCTCTTAATAAAGCGGGTGAATTATGTAACAAGTATGACATTCGGCTAAACTATCACAACCACGAATTTGAGTTTGAACAGTTCGAAGGACAAGTAGCCTACCATTTGATGCTCAACGAGCTTGATCCAAAACTGGTTGGAATGGAAATGGATTTGTATTGGATGCACTTTGCCAATCAAAACCCGCTCGACTATTTCGCGAAGTACCCGGGTCGTTTTGAGCAATGGCATGTGAAGGACATGGATAAAAGCGATCGCAAAATTCAAGTAGATGTAGGCACTGGCCGCATCGATTTCAAATCAATTTTTGCAAAAGCGAAGGTGGCCGGATTGAAACACTTTTATGTTGAGCAGGAAACTTATCCGATCAATTCAATAACGAGTGTAGAACAAGGAATTGCCAATGTAAAAAGAATGCTGGATTGATAGTTTCAATCGATTGAATTAGTTTTTTTTTGATGATTTCTATCCCTATTTTGCAGTTACAATAACAAAGTAATTTATGGCAGCAATATCTACTCAATCTACTTATCCTATTCATCATCAGGAGCTTTTAACCTGGGCACAGCAAATGGCTGATCTTTGCCAGCCCGATTCCATACAATGGTGCGATGGTTCTAAGAAGGAATACGATACACTTTGCGAGTTGCTGGTTTCGAAAGAAACCTTTATTCGGTTAGATCCAAAAAAGCGCCCCAATAGTTTCGCTTGCTTTTCCGACCCCAGTGATGTGGCGCGTGTAGAAGATAGAACCTATATCTGCAGCCGCACAAAAGAGGACGCTGGTCCTACTAATAATTGGGTTGATCCTCGCGAGATGAAACCAAGATTAAAAAAATTGTTTGAGGGATGCATGAAAGGGCGCACCATGTATGTTATTCCCTTTAGCATGGGGCCGGTGGGTTCCAGTTTGTCGCAAATTGGTGTTCAGGTTACGGATTCAGAATATGTGGTTGTGAATATGCACATCATGACTCGTGTGGGTACTAAGGTCATGGATGTATTGGGTATGGAGGGCGAGTATGTGAAGTGTCTTCATTCCGTAGGTGCTCCGCTGGCAGCGGGACAAAAAGACGTGAAGTGGCCAACCAATCAAACTGTAAAATACATTGTTCATTATCCTGAAGATCGCGCCATCGTTTCATATGGCTCAGGATATGGTGGTAACGCATTGCTTGGAAAGAAATGCTTCGCTTTGCGTATAGCTTCTTCCATGGCGCAAGAACAAGGCTGGCTGGCAGAGCATATGTTACTCATGGGAGTGGAAAATCCAGATGGAGAAAAAACATATATCGCTGCAGCATTTCCAAGTGCTTGCGGAAAAACAAACTTTGCCATGCTAATTCCACCCAAGGAATTTCAAGGTTGGAAAATTACAACCGTGGGAGATGACATTGCGTGGATTAAGCCAGGTGCGGACGGCAAATTGTATGCTATCAATCCTGAGGCGGGCTATTTTGGTGTTGCCCCCGGCACCAATGCCAAGACAAACCCGAATGCTATAGAGTCGATCAGAAAAGATACGATCTTTACGAATGTGGGTGTGACGGATGATGGCGATGTGTGGTGGGAGGGATTGACCAAAGAGCCACCCAAGAACCTTACCGATTGGAAAGGTCAACGTTGGGATCCGTCAGCGGGAAAACCTTGTGCGCATCCAAATGCACGATTTACGGCTCCTGCACACCAAAATCCTTGTCTTGATAAAGATTGGGAGAATCCCAACGGTGTGCCTATCGGTGCATTTATTTTTGGAGGCAGAAGAAGCACAACCATTCCATTGATTTATCAGGCGCACAATTGGAATTCAGGCGTGTATTTGGCGGCCACGATGGGTTCTGAAATGACTGCAGCTGCTTTTGGTGAAGTAGGAAAAGTGCGAAGAGATCCGTTTGCTATGCTGCCTTTTTGCGGCTATCATATGGGTGATTATTTTAATCATTGGTTGCAATTTGGTAGGAACATACCCAACCCGCCACGGGTATTTGGAGTGAATTGGTTCCGCAAAGATGAAGATGGTAATTTTCAGTGGCCAGGTTTTGGCGAAAATATGCGTGTCTTAAAGTGGGTGGTTGAGAAAATTCAAGGAAAGTCTAATGCAGTAGAAAGTCCTATTGGCTGGATGCCACATTACGATGACATCGACTGGACGGGTTCCGATTTTACGAGAGAGCAATTTGAGGCCATCATGGCGATTGATCGCGAAGCATGGAAACGCGAGCTATTAGATCACGCGGAATTGTTCGAGCGCATGTACGATAAGTTGCCGAAGGAATTTATTTTCATGCGGGAACTATTGCTCTCTAGCTTATGGAGATCTCCTGAAAAATGGAGATTAGAAACTGGCGAGGTCTAATTTTTCTAAATCTGCGAGTAGAATTGTTAGGCCACGAATAGCACGAAATTCCACGAATCACTCCAATGAATCATTCGTGTTGATAAGTGTATTCGTGGCAAACTTTAACCCCCGCGGCTTAACTTATCTGAACCCGCGGGCAGGAATTATCACGCCACAAATAACACGAAAGCTCACGAATCATTGTAACGAATTCACTAGTGTTGATTAGTGTATTCGTGGCAAACTTTATCCCCGTGCGGTTTAACTTAACTGAACCAGCGAGTAGAATTGTTGGACCACGGTTAGCACGAAATCTCACGGATCATTCCAACGAATTCATTAGTGTTTATTAGTGTATTCGTGGCAAACTTTAATCTGCGAGTAACGTCATTGGCTCAGCTTCTCGCTTTTCAAAATGCCGGCTTGAAACAACTGGGTTTTGATGAGTTTTCCATTCTCATCAAACTCTTTCCATTCTTTGTGTTTTTTGTTGGCTATGTATTCGCCTTGCTCTTTTATTTTCCCGTTGGTAAAGTAGCTGGTGTATATACCGTGCTGTCTACTACCACGGTATCCACATTCAGAAAGTAGTTCTCCGGTTGTATAGTAGTTTTTCACTGTACCGGTTATCAGATTGAATTGCCAGGTTTCCTCCACTGACTTTTCACCATTCTCGTGATAGTGCGTACGCAGACCATGCAATTGGCCTTTCTCATAATTTTCCTTTACGAGCAATTTTTTTCCATCCTTGGCGAAATACAACCAGGTGCCATGCGGTTTGCCGTCTCTAAACTCTTTCGAAAAGATCTTATTCCCTTCGTCTGTGTACTCCTCTTGTTTACTGTCTCGTCCATTGAAGGTAAATTGTTCTTTTACTTTTATACTTCCGTTTTCGAAATAGTCGTAGTTAGAGCCAAATTTTCCACCTTCCTTGAATTGGTACTCGTGTCGTTTCTTTCCGCTTGGGTAGTAGCCAATATTTTCTCCATGTAGTTTTGCATTCATGAAATGACCTTCTAGTTCCAGGTGACCATCGACATCATAGCTTTTGAAGTCGCCCACTTTTTCCCCTTCCGCAATCGAATAAATTAACTCGGGCTGGGTGTTGGGATAAAATGATTTGAAGTAACCGGCAATGAATCCGTCTTTGTAGTTGGCTTCGGTTTCGATAGAACCACTTTCATAAAACGTTTTAGTGACTCCGTTTGGCTTTTGATTCTTGTAGGTGATCTCCTTTCTGATTTTGCCGGTGGCGTAATACTCTTTTACAAGCCCATCAGGTTTTCCTTTCACAAATAAGCCTTCTTGCTTCAGGATGCCAGATGGAAAGTAGGACTTAATGCTGTCAACTAGTTTATTATTTTGATAATAAGCGGTTTGGATCGGCTTACCGGTTTCACTGAAAACTTCTACCGGCCCATGTCGAAGCCCGTCTTCATAGCTGATCTTGCGAATCAGGTTTCCGTTTTGGTGATACTCATAAAAAGTACCGGAACGAACACCATTTACAAAGGTACCCTCGATGTAAATCTTTCCATTTGGAAAAAATTTCTTGTATTTACCTTCTATGGATTGGTTGTCGGCCGAAACGAAATATTGTTCCTGCACTTGTTTTTTGGCAGGATCATAATAAGTCTTTACTTCTTTTTGCGAATAGAGTTGGCTACTTAGAAGCAACAGAAAACAACAAAAGGTCTGATTCATCATATGGATATGACCTAACGAAATACAAAAGGTCATATTATCAAGCAACTAGTATTTTCTCTTTTACAATTTCTCAATAACAATTGCAGAAGCCCCGCCACCACCATTGCAAATCCCGGCTACACCTATGGCCGAATTATTTTGTTTCAGCACGTTAGCGAGTGTGATGGTAATGCGAGCACCAGAAGCACCCAGAGGATGCCCCAACGACACAGCGCCCCCATTGACGTTTACTCTGTCTGCATCAATTTTTAGTAATTGGTTGTTTGCCAACGCAACAGCCGAAAAAGCTTCGTTGATCTCATAGTAGCCAACATCACTTTTTTCTACGCCTGCTAGTTTCATTGCCTTTGGAATAGCCAAAGACGGGGTAGTGGTAAACCACATTGGATCTTGAGCAGCATCGGCAAAGCCTCTGATCTTCGCGATAGGAGTAATGCCTAATTCTTTGGCTTTTTCTTTGCTCATTAAAATGACGGCAGCCGCACCATCATTAATCGTTGAAGCATTAGCAGCGGTGACGGTTCCTTCTTTGGTGAACACTGGTTTTAAACCTGGTATCTTGTCAAAGTTCACATTTTTGTATTCTTCGTCTTCTGAGAATAACGTCACATCGCCTTTCTTACCCGTGATCTCAACGGGAATAATTTCGCCTTTAAATTTTCCAGCAGCCCATGCGGCAGCAGATCGTTTATAAGAGTTGATCGCGTACGCATCTTGCTCTTGACGGGTTATTTTCATTTCCTTAGCTGTATTGTCAGCGCAAACACCCATGGCGCAATGATTGTATACATCGGTAAGCCCGTCATAGGTAAGTCCGTCTAATACTTCTCCATTTCCATACTTAAATCCATACCGAGCCTTCATCAAGTAGTAAGGAATATTGGACATGCTTTCCATACCCCCGGTGACCACCACATCATTCTGACCTAGCATGATTGACTGAGCTCCCAGCATAATGGCTTTCATACCTGAAGCACATACCTTATTCACAAGTGTGCATGGAATATCGTATCCAAGACCCGCTGCAACCGCTACTTGGGTGGCGGGTGCTTGCTGAAGCCCCGAAGAGATTACGTTGCCAAAAAAAACTTCTTGCACCTGTTTCGGATCAAGATTTATTTTTTGCATCGCTCCTTTGACGGCAATGGCTCCTAACTGAACAGCTGTTAATGATGACAGGCTTCCTCCGAAACTTCCAATGGGTGTGCGAACGGCAGCTACGATGTATACTTCTTTCATTTTCTTGTTTCGTTAATTGGGGATTCTTTTCAATGTACAAATATCCTAATTTTAAGCGAGTACCTCTTTGTTTTTTAAGTTGGTTAAATACTCGGGATCTAACAATGTTTTAGAGCAAGCCGCTACATGCGGAAGTTCATAACGGAAGAAAAACTTCATAGTGTGTACTTTGCCTTCATAGAACTCGGCAGTTTGGTTTGCAAAATTTCCTGTTTGGATGGCAATATGCGCGACAGTAGCTTGCTTGAGCCATTGCCAGCCAAGTACCACGTAGCTTAGTTGTTCCATAAATACAGTGGCATCCGCCAGATAGCGGTTGATGTCTCCCTGCTGCGCGAATTGGCTAAGATGTTTTAGCACCTCGCTTACTCGATTTAACTCAATCGCCAATTCAGTAGCATAGGATTTCAAAGAGTCATAAGTAGCTGCCTGCTTGATTACACTCTCTATGGAGTCCATCAGAACTTTTAATGCCTTGCCCTTTTCCATCACCACCTTTCGTCCCAATAAATCAATGGATTGAATACCGGTAGTGCCTTCATACAGTGAGGTGATCTTAATATCACGGTAGTGTTGTTGCACCGGAAAGTCCATCGTGAAGCCATAGCCGCCCAGCGTTTGGATTGCTAACGCAACGGCTCTGCTGCCTTGTTCTGAAGAATACGTTTTTACGATAGGAGTAAGTAATTCCAATAACAAAAAGCTATTCTGTTTTTCTTCTCCTTCAGCGGCATGGGCAAGGTCAGAAAGTCGATTGCACTCCATGACCAATGATAGAGCCCCTTCGATAATTGCTTTTTGTGTAAACAACATTCGTTGTACGTCAGGATGGTTAACGATAAGGGTAGGTGGCTTTAAAGGATCTTTTTCATTGGCTAATCTTCCTTGAGGCCTTTCATTGGCATATTGCAACGAAGCCTGGTAAGCCGCCATAGCTGTTGATGCAGCACCCAGTCCTACACTGATTCGCGCTTCATTCATCATTTGAAACATATAACCCAAGCCTTTGTGTGGTTCGCCAACCAACCAGCCACGGCATTGATCTTTGTCGCCAAAAACCAAGTGAGTAGTACAATAACCTCGCTGCCCCATCTTTTGGAAATCGCCAGCACAGAATACATCATTGGGAGTAAGTGATCCATTTTCCTCTGGCCAATATTTTGGAATAATAAATAGGGAAATTCCTTTTACTCCGGGTGGAGCACCTTCAATTCTTGCCAAAGTTAAGTGAACAAAATTATCACAGGCTTCATGCTGACCTCCGGAGATAAATATCTTTTGTCCTTTGATTTTATAAAAACCATCACCTGTTGACTTTGCGCTGGTTGTGATATCAGTCAGCGAACTTCCTGCCTGGGGTTCGGTCAATGCCATCGTGCCCTGCCAATCGCCAGCAAATATTTTTGGAACAAACTTCTTTACTTGTTCACTCGTTCCGAAGCTGGTAATAAGCGCGGCTGCACCAGCCGATAAACTAAAATAGCCCTGACTACTGTTGTTGGCCGCCATGAAGATATGCTGAGCTGCATTGAAGATCATCATCGGCAATTGCATGCCACCAAATTCAAACTTGGAACCACCGCCAATCCAACCATTTTCTGCAGCTTGCCTGATGATCGTTTTTAATTGTGGATGGGTTTTCACTCCACCATTACCATCATATTGAGCGGGCTCTGCATCCATCGCTTTGAAATAGGGAGCCATATCGCGATCTGCCAAGAGCTTCGCGGATTCTATCATCATCCAGGCTTCTTCCCAGTTTAAATGAGAAAAGTGAGGAAGCACAAATACATCTTTAACATGGTGTACTTCTTGAAGAAGAAATTTGGTGTGTTCTATGCTAGTATATCGCATACTTTTGAATGTTGAATTTGAAACTTTGAATCTTGAATCTTGAATCTTGAATTTTGAATCTTGAATCTTGAATTTTGAATCTTGAATTATCTTGCGGCCCCACCATCTATTGTCAAACAGATTCCGCTAACAAATGATGCCTCATCAGAAGCCAGGTAAAGATAGCCATTTGCAATATCTTCTGGAAGGCCCCATTTGCCCACCGGAATATGCGCAAGGCTTTGCTTACGAACTTCTTCTGGCATTGCATCGGTCATCGCAGTTTGAATAAAACCAGGGGCGATGCAGTTGGCAGTGATTCCGAAACGCCCTAGTTCTAGTGCCCATACTTTGGTCATCCCAATAATCGCAGACTTCGTTGCCACGTAGTTGGTTTGACCGTAGTTTCCGCGGATGGCTACATTAGAAGAGGCAGATACGATACGCCCATAACTTTGCTCTTTCATTATCGGCACCACGGCCTGCGTGCAATTAAACACTCCCGTTAAATTAACAGAGATTACATCATCCCATTCTTGTTTGGACATCTTTAGCAAAGTGCGGTCTTTTGTGATTCCTGCATTATTGATCAGAATATCAATTCGCCCAAAATGTTTATGTGCGTCACTCGCACCCTGAAACACCTGTTCTTGATCAGCTACTGAAATCTTTGAGAAGATTGCTTCGTATCCTTGCTTCTTTAGATCCTCTACAACCGTTTTGCCTTTTTCCGAAAGATCCCACAGAATGATTTTTGCTCCTTCTTTTGCAAAACGTTGTGCTGTAGCTAACCCAATGCCATTGGCACCTCCGGTGATTAATGCAACTTTATTATTTAGTCTCATCGATGAAATTTTAAATTTATAATTCTCAACCTTGAATTTTGAACTTTGAATTTTGAATCTTAAATCTTGAATTAATAAAGCGCAGTCAAGAGTTCACCCACATAGGCTGGTTTTTCTTCACCTTCAATTTGTATCGTGCATTCCACGAAAAGCTTGATTCCATTATTGGGCATATCTTCAACATTTACAATTTTTCCGGTCATGCGGATCCTACTACCTGATTTTACGGCCACTGGAAAGCGGGCTTTGTTGAGCCCATAGTTGATAGCAGTAGTAGCGCCTTCAATTTGAATTAATTCATAAAAGAATTTAGCTGCCAACGACATGGTAAGATAACCATGTGCAATGGTCTTGCCTCCAGGCATTTGTACTTTGGCACGATCGACATCCACATGTATCCATTGATTGTCTTGGGTAGCGTGAGCAAACTCGTTGATGATCTCCTGAGTCACCATAAACCAGTCGGTGACCGCAAGTGATTGACCTACATAATTTTTGATGTCAGCCAACTTGATCTTTAGTGGTTTGGCAATAATTTGATCAGCCTTTCTTTCTTTCACCGAATCCACTTTTGGAGCAGGGACATCTTCTGTCCAGGTTCTTACTTTCACTACTGCTTTGCCAATCACCTTCCGGTTCATTAAGTCTTCTAATGCTTGAGGGGCATCTTCCAATGAGTAGACTTTGTGAATATGCTGTTTGATTTTGCCTGACTTCATCCATGACAAGAGGTCACCTAAATTTTGTAAGCTCTGTTGTGGTTCACGCTCTGCAAAACTTCCCCAGAAAACGCCCATGATGGAGCATCCTTTTAACAAAGGTAAATTCGCAGGAAACTGAGGAATCTCTCCGGTGGTGAAGCCTACCACTAAGTACCTGCCTTTCCAGGCAATTGAACGCAGCGCTTGTTCAGCCAATTTTCCACCAACCGCATCATAGATCACATCAACGCCTTTCTCTTGTGTAATCTCTTTTAGACGAGCACGCAGGTCTTCTTCTGAATAATTGACGAGATGATCGGCACCTTTTTCTTTGCAGGTATTCAATTTCTCTTTGGATGAGGCCGCTGCTATCACGGTGGCGCCCATTACCTTTCCTAATTCAACAGCCGCTAAACCGACACCACCAGCCGCGCCTAGTACCAATAAGGTTTCTCCAGATTTTAGCTGTGCACGATCTTTTAAAGCATGATAAGAAGTGCCATACGTGTAAAGGGTGCATGCTCCATTGATGAAGTCCATTCCCGCTGGCATGGGAAACACACGATTTGCCGGAACGACCACTTGCTCAGCAAAACCACCCCAGCCGCAAAGCGCAACCACTCGATCACCTGTTTTTAGATGTTTGACTTTTTCTCCTACGGCTTCAATTACTCCTGAAACTTCACCACCGGGAGAAAAAGGCAGATCAGGTTTGAATTGATATTTGTTTTGAATGATAAGCAGGTCTGGGAAGTTGACACCACAAGCAAAAACGTTGATAACGACTTCATCTGGCTTTGCAATAGGAGGGGAGATTTCTTCGATTACCAATGTTTCAGGAAGACCAAATGCTTTACAAACGACTGCCTTCATAGCGTAACAATTCTAGTTCGACTTTATTTTAGTGCCAAATCGTAAATCGTAAGTCCAAAATCGTAATTTTTTTCTACCAATCCGGTTTGCCTTTGTCTTTGGGCTTGGTGGCCTTGCGTTTGTTTTGTTGCAAGTACTGTACCTCCTGATTTTTCATTGCCTCTAAAATCATCTTCGCTTTTTCTTCGCTCATCTGCATTTCTTTCAATTTCTCGGATACAGAAGGAGGGATGTCTTTCTTGTCTTTGTTCTTCTCCTGTTCCTCTTTTTCCTTTTGTTCTTTCTCTTTTTGTTCCTTCTCCTTTTGATCTTTCGGGTCTTTCTCTTTTTGATCCTTCTTGTCCTGATCTTTTTTCTCCTGATCTTTCTTGTCTTGGTCTTTTTTCTCTTGATCTTTCTTTTCCTGATCCTTTTTCTCCTGATCTTTTTTGTCTTTCTGCTGATCTTTTTGATCCTTCTTTTGATCGTCTTTTTTATCCTGATCTTTCTGATCTTTATTCTTCTGTTGATCTTGTTTCTTTTTCTCTTCCAGTTTTTTCTTTACGATTTCATAATTATATCGGGCTTCATCGTTTTCGGGCGCAGCTTTTAAGGCTTGCTTAAAATAATTAAGCGATTCTTCCAGCTTTTCCTGATTGTTGGCCATCACACCTAATTGCTGATTGGCAACTGAACTAATTTTCTTGTTTGCGCTTTGCGTTAATCGTTGATAATTGTTGAGTGCCCCCGTGGTGTCATTGGCTTGAAAAAATGCACTAGCCAGATTAGCACGAACTTCATCTTCGTTAACTCCCAGCGAATCGATCAGATACGTGTACTTTTTGATCGCTGTTGTAAAATCGCCAGACAGAAACGCTTTCTTCGCTTCTGCTTTGGCTGAATTTATCTTACCGATTTTGTCGAGGTCGGTGAATAGGAGGGTTGCAAGCAAAAAAACAAGGGTTGTCTTCATCTGTTGTTATTTTGTTTTTATGAGCCGAATTGATGCCAATGTCATATTCTAACTGTTCTTATGCTGACGAGAACATCTAAAACCAACAATACCAGTGCTGCCAATAGAAAGTAAAAATAGCGATTGGCCGATACATCGACCATTCGAGCGTCTCGCAATTCGCCTTCTATTTTTCCAATGGTGCTGATCAAGCGGCTGACGTCATTCTTAGAATCATTGATTTCAAAATACTGGCCGTTTGTTTTGCTGGCTAATGCTTTTAACGAGCTCGCATTCAGTTTTGATACAACAGGATTTCCACTTTGATCTGTTTTATAACCTCGTCCCGATTCAATCTGACTGCCTCGCTCTGTTCCTACGCCCAGGGTGAACAACTTAATCCGGTTATCCTCTACTTCCCGAGCCATTTCGTCCGTTTCTTCTCCAAAGTCTTCACCATCGCTGATCAAGATAATCACTTTTGATTTTTGCTGCGCGCTGGTGCCTTCCTGTTCGGTAAGTTTCTTAAGTGCCATTTTTAAGGGTGGAGAGAAGTCGGTGCCACTGGCTGGCACCAGGCTGGTGTTCATGGTTTCAATAAAAAGGTTCAAGGCATTTTGGTCGTACGTGAGTGGGCATTGCATAAATGCTTCCGATGAAAAAATAATCACCCCCACGCGATCGGAACTAAAAGCATCCACGATCTTTTTCATTTCAAATTTGATCTTTTCCAGCCGGGTAGGCTGAATGTCAAACGCGTCCATTGATTTGGATAGATCCACACAAATCATGATGTCTTTTCCAACAGACTTGATCTCCTTTTTTGATCCACCAAATGAGGGGCCCAAAAAAGAGATAATGAGGAGGGCAAAGAAGCAGGTTCTAAAAAACAGCTTGATGAAAACTTTTTTATAAGGAGTTGATAGCCTACGACTAATCCGGATGATCTTTAATAGATAGAAAGCATAGAAGACCACAAATAGCCCAATCAACAGCAACTCCACCCACCCAAATTCACGAAACCATACCATCGCCAAAGAGAATAAGAACAAAAATAAAAAAGCCTTGCGACTTGCAAAGCTTTTGTTGGCAGGTGGCAACCCGGGCGTTTCAGGGATGGAACTGACGACCTTGGTGCCTTAAGCGCCACGCGATTGGTCTTCAATAAACCTCTTTGCGCCTCGTTTTTTGATTTTGCTTTCCAAAGTCAACGCTTCTGATCTCGATGAGACTTGTTTACTCCAAACGACTTCCCAAGGCAGACCGTGTTTGATTGACTTAGTTTCCCCCTGATTGTGTTCGACAATTCTATTTTCAAGATCTTGAGTTGATCCTGTATAGAATGTAGAGGTTGATTCGCTAAAAAGTATGTAAACGGTAAATGCCATATACAAAAAAAGCCCCGCAATCTGCGGGGCTTTTAAGTCGGGGTGGCCAGATTCGAACTGACGACCTCTTGGTCCCAAACCAAGCGCGATACCGGGCTACGCTACACCCCGAATTTACTACTCACAATTTCAAAATACTCTAGCTCGTTTCGTATCTGCGACCTTGGTGCCAAAAGCGCCACGCGATACCGGGCTACGCTACACCCCGAACAATTTTAAAGGAGGCGCGAAGATATAAAAACATATCTACTCGCCAACAATTTTTGTGATCCCGACTGGATTCGAACCAGTGACCTACTGCTTAGAAGGCAGTTGCTCTATCCAGCTGAGCTACGAGACCAGCATAATCTTGAGCGGAGAGGGGGGGATTCGAACCCCCGGTACAGTTTAACCCGTACGACAGTTTAGCAAACTATTGGTTTCAGCCACTCACCCACCTCTCCGTGGAGCTAAAAAAGAACGCAAATATAAGGCAGAATGATCTTATTTCGCGTCATCTTGTGTTTTTTTTGAAAAGCCCGATTGAGGCGATCGCTTTTTGCCAAAAAAAAGGGTTATCATTTTTGCTTTAACAATGCTCCCGTCAGGGCTGCAAAGCCACCCACCAAACCACCGATTAACGTGGTAATTAGTAGTGAATTAAGAGGCAGAAGTTTGTTTACTTTTTCAGTCAAAATCGAATGAGTGGTCTGGTCAATATAGTAGGCCATTCCGAACCAAAGGATCCCGACACCAACAAAACCCGCGGCAAAAGAAGCGCCTGATTTGTTGCCGACCGCAAACGAAACAGCGAGCGCCCCGATAGCCAACGTCCACCATGGCAAAAAAGTTTGAAGTAAGAAGCAAACGATGATGGTAGCTATAATTTGGATAAGAAATTTCATTTTGAGGCAGGTGTTAAAGTGGTTGTAAATAGAGCAGATGAGGTAAGTGCTGATGGAGCTCCTTCAAATTTTAGTTGTAGAGGCTGCGCTTTTTCCCATGGAGCAATAAAGTTTTCATAATAAGGGCTTCCGGGGTTGCCGGATTGTCCACCTGGATAAACTCCCCACGCTTTTATTCCTGTTTTCTCGAGACTCACCACCATGCGCCAGCTGGGTCCCCATCCACCGCGTGATGCGTTTAGTGTGTTGGGGTTTCCACCGTTGATGGCGTGTACACTAAAAGACTCCAGTCGAAGCAAATGACGAACAAATGAATCTTTAAAGTATGCCCAGTCTGCTTTTCGACCATGGTCTTTTTCCCATTTGCTGACGCGCTCAATTGCCCGTTGAAGCCCCATTCTTATAATGTCATTTCGGTTTTCTTTTTCAGGTGTTTTTTGGTGATCATAAAAAGAAAGATCTGGATTGTTCTTCAATAGCCACCAAGTCATGTATTCAGAAGGCTTCGGCAAGCTAACTTTGCTATCTACCATTTCATCCCATATCGACAACTGCAATTCTTCCAGCCAGGCTTCAAAATAAGAGGGCGAAGTTCCTTCTGCATCGTTGGTATAGTTCCAAGTTTTCATCATGTCAACAGCCTTCTTTTCATCTTCCTTTAGGTTGAATGATTGAACACCATCAATCAATAGAGGAAGGTATTCTTCAGCTTGAATATTATAGTTGTCGTTTTGCAATTGCATCATTTGCTGAGGAGTGATGTTATTCATTTCATTCAACACTCTATTTACTCGTCTATTCCGATAATGCTCCCACTGACTGGAATGGACAAAGTAAGGGTAGCTGCCGTCCACCGGATACTGATTGGCGGAGCTAACAAAACCTCTCTCCGGATTTTTGATCATCACATTTTGATCAAAGGGAATAAAAGCCTTCCACTCAGAGGAGGTCTTTGATCCATCCAACACAAACTTTCCTTCGTCCTTTCTGCGAAGCGGATATTTGCCCTGAATGCGAATGGCAATATCTCCTGCCACGGAAGCGAAAGCAAAATTTTGCGCGGGGAAGTAGTAATGATCAAGCGCTTTCATGTAGTCGCCATGGTTGTTACCCCTATTAAACTCATAGAAGGTACGCAAAATGTTACCCCCATCGTGGGCAATCCATCGGTAGGCATAATGTTTATTCTGTTTATCTGCATGATACGATTCATCATAGGTTACTGGGCCAAGATGAGTGAGTACGATCGTATCATAGAAGTCTGGCTTGCCTTTTATCGAGAACTTCTCGATTATTTTTTTGGTTGCTTTCCATTGCCCATCGCTCAAGTATTCATTTTTTGTGTTGTCTTTGAATGTGATCTTATACCAATCCACGAGATCACGCTGGGCGTTAGTGGGGCCCCACGCAATTGAATCATTGAAGCCGATGATCACACAAGGCGAACCGGGGAAAGATGCTCCCATTGTGTTGACGCCAGGTCCATTTAAATGAATCGCATACCAAATGGAGGGCATCGTCAACCCGAGGTGTGGATCACTGCATAAGATGGGCGAGCCGCTAGCGGTTTTTTTACCACTAACTGCCCAGTTGTTACTTCCAATATTCTTGGGTTGTTTTTCTACCGGTTTAATAGAAACAACTTCCATCGGTTCAATAGCAGGAATCGAGTCGAGAGTCACGGGTTTGAACTTCCAGCCTCCTTCATTATCTACGATGGGGTCGCTGACGGGCTCGCGATCAGGGAACAGAAGATCAAGAATTTCTTTGCCGAAAGTCTTTAGCGCATTTGTTAACTCGATATCATTTTCACCTGAATTGAGCGTTTTTGCCATGTTCATCAGAAACAAGCCTACCTTCAGTTCCGTCCAAGGCTCGGGTCTGTAGCCCATCAATTTGTATTCGATTGGAAGTTTTTCATCATTCAGTTGGTTGATGTAAGCGTTTATCCCCGCTGTGTATGCCTTGACGGCTTCTTCTATTTCCGGATCGGCTTTTATCATCTTTAGGCTATTCTCGGCTCCAAGTACCATTCCCAATCTGCGCTGGTTTCTGTCAAAATCGAGAGCAGCCGCACCAGCAATCTCTGAAATTCTACCGGCTGCAGCGTGCGTTTGAAATTCCATCTGCCACAACCGATGCTGAGCCGTTACATACCCTTGAGCATAATAGAGATCGGAGTTATTGCTGGCATAGAGATGGGATAAGGGCACTATCATACACCACTGTGACTTTGTCTTTCAAGCCCGGAAGATTTACCTCCTGATCGCTCACCGTGCCCGTCTCTGCATTTTGCCAGAAGCCATGAAAAGGATCCACAAATTTTCCGAGAGGTGGAATGGGCGAGCCGAAGCTCCAGCTATTGTTGAGAAAGTAGACTAACGCAATTGTGATACTTAGCGAGATGACAGGTTTAACTAACTTCATATGTTGATCGATTGAAACAAACCTACTTCATTTCGCCTTGAATATCCTAATGCCGAAATGAAACTTTATCTAACTTGCGCTATCGAATGATACATGGACAAAAAGTGGTTTGTATTTTATACCAAGAGCAGACAAGAGAAGAAGGTAAACGAACTATTGCTCAAAAAGAAATTTGAACCCTTTCTTCCCATGCAGCAAGTCATGCGGCAGTGGAGCGATCGAAAGAAAAAAGTGACTGTACCGCTTTTTAACTCCTATATTTTTGTGTTTGTAGAAGAGCATCGAATTTCAGACGTCTTACAGGTGCCGGGTATTGCCTGGAATATCAGACACAATAACAAGCCGGCCATCCTTCATGTGACCGAACTGAATACCATCCAGCGATTTATCGAAACGGGTTGGCTCATCGAAGCCGGCTCCGACTTTACTCAGATTGCCGTGGGTGATCCTGTGAAGGTATTGGATGGGCCATTAAAAGGCGCGATTGGCCGGCTTACATCGGTGCACAACAAACACCAATTCAGTGTGGTTCTGGAGTCAATCGGGCAGGTAATTACTGCTCAAATTGACAAGCTAGCGGTGAAGAAACTTACTGATAAAGAGATGGATAGAGCATCTATGGTACTTTAGTGCTTTATCGAGTAACAGAATTACTCAAAAAGTGTAGATTTGTGCTGTGCTAGAGTTAGAGTCTTTGATCACTTCGCGTACGCGAATCAAGATGCTGTTGAAGTTTTTTTCCAACAGTCATTCCTCTGCTTACCTCCGTGAAATGGCGGAAGAGTTTGGTGAGTCCACCAACTCAATCAGGCATGAATTAAACAAGCTTTCAAGTGCGGGCTATTTGATCTCCTCCAGCGAGGGACGTACCATTGCGTACCGCGCTAACACCAAACACCTACTTTATCAGGAGCTAAGGAAACTAGTTCACAAGTATTTGGGCTTCGAAACGATTCTAGATAGTGTAGTTCATAAAGTGGTCGATCGCCTGGGCAAAGTAGATGGTGTATTCATTGTGGGAGATTATGCCGGTGGAAAAGACAGTGGAATCATTGACTTAGTATTGGTAGGGGAGATCGACCAACCCTACTTAGCCATATGTGTTCAGAAAGCAGAGGCATTAATCAAGAGAAAGATACGGACATTGGTGCTGCCACCTGTAGAGTACGAATTGAATCAAGGAAATCTTCATCCTGAAAAAGCCATTTGGCTGTGGGGTGATGAGGCTGAGCTTAGAGCTTAGCGTGGAACGAACTTGATGGTGCCTACTCTTTCTTTATGGGACTGAGGAGGCGAAGCTTTGAAAGAGCTGTTCTAAATTTGAATGTTATTCTTACTTTTAACTTTTTAACCTGGACGTAAATGCGTTTATTATCGCTGTTAGTCGTGTCTGTTTTGGTGTTTGGCTCTTGCGTGACCAACAAGAAGTTTCAGCTGATGCAAAAGAACGATGTGAACAAGCGGAATATGCCATCCGATTCGGTTTTTCGAAAGTATTCAACTAAAGCATTTGATTATAAAATTCAAACGAATGACATAATTTCTATTCGCTTCGAATCTCTTACATCTAAGGAATACGATTTTTTTGCTCCCCAAACCAATGTAGTCCCAGGAGTTGGTTTTGTGGGTGGCTCTTTACTCGCTGGCGATTTAGTGGATGAAAATGGCGAAGTGCCCTTTCCAGTTGTTGGAAAAATAAAGGTGGCAGGAATGACTATTTTTGAAATTCAAGACTATTTGCAAGGTATTGCCAATAAGTATCTGGAGTCGCCCATTGTAAAGGTTAGGCTACTAAATTTTAGAGTAACTTTTTTAGGTGAATTTAATCGCGAGGGGGTGGTGGTTCTAAATAACAATCGGGTGAGTATGTTAGAAGCCATCGGGTTGTCAGGAGGATTAACCGATTTGGCTGACAAAACCAGTATTAAATTAATAAGGCAAAAAGGTGAGAAAGCTGAAGTGATTTATTTGAATCTACTAGATGAAAATTTCATTTCTTCACCTTATTATTTTGTAAACCAAAATGATGTGATTGTTGCGCCTCCATTAAGCCAAAGAATTTATCAAAAATACCTTGGACAAAATATAAATTTACTTGTTGCGGCACTTTCGCTACTTCTAATCGCTGTTACTTTAACACGTCAATAACTTTACTCTAAACATGGGGTATGACCTATCTTCTGGCTTAGCTAATGAAAGCCAAACAACGATTGACTTTAAGCGAATTGCCTTTCAAGCACTGCGGTATTGGTATTTGGTTGTTATTTCCCTCCTTTTATTCATTACGTTAGCTTACTATGTTAATCGTTATACACAAAGAATCTATCCTGTTGTGGCTACCGTAATTATTACGGAAAAGGAGGAAACAAGCGGGGCAGAAATACTGTATAATAATGCCATTGTTGATCAATACAGAAACTATTTGAACGAACCTTACATACTTCGGTCTTACCCATTGGTTCAGCGGGTTGTGGAAGATTTAAATTTTGACGTTGCCTTTTACAGGGAGGGATATATACTGACAAGTGAGGCTTATGACGGACTCCCGCTATCCGTTCGTTTGATAAGAGATAAGCCAGTTCAGCCGGCTCAGTATGTTTTCAAGATACTTACTCCTACTACCTTTTCCCTCGCTTCTTCTAGTCAACGCAAAGAAATTGGAGAATATCGGTTAGGTCAAAAAGTGGAGATTGATAATAATCAATTCATAGTTGATCGCATTCCAAATAGTTCTATAAATGAGCACATAAATGTTCCTTATTTGTTATCGATAGAAGATTCTTACAATGTGGCTTCGGGTTATGTCGGTAAGCTGGATATTGGTTGGGCAGAGGAAGGGGCAGGCGTACTCTCGATTAAAGTCAATGGTCCGATCCCGAAAAAGGAAATTGATTTTATCAACGGCTTGATCACCAGTTATCAAAAAGCTGACTTAGAACGGAAGAATCAAACGGCCGACAAAACGGTCATCTTTATCCGGGAGCAACTAAAAAAAATGACAGACTCTCTGCGGATGATTGAAGGACAGCTTCAGCAATTTAAGAAAGACAATCGCACTTCCGGTAACCTCGAAGCGGAAGCTGAAAATGTATTTGTAAAGATTGAAGCCCTTGAAGTGCAACGTGCGGAATTATTGATGAAGGATAAATACTACGAATACCTCAAAAAATATATTCAGGAAAGCAAAAATTTGGAGCAGGTTATTTTGCCCAGTTCCTTTGGCGTAAGCGATCAGGTTATTTCCACGTTGATAAATAAAATTGTGGACTTGCAATTGGAGTTAAAGCTATTTATCGATCGCGAAAAATCGACTAATCCCCTCGTCACAAATCGATTAAATAGATTGAACGAATTAAAGCGCGAAATACTGGAATCGGTACAAGGGTTAAAGTCAACCGATAAAATAAAGTTAGGTTTTTTAAACGAACGACTGGCTGATTTTGAGAAACAAATCGGGTACTTTCCTTTGGCAACCCGACAATTGGTTTCCATCCGCAGAAATTATTCGCTGCTTGAGAATCTGTATATTTTCTTGATGCAAAAGATGTCAGAGGCTGAAATTTCAAAAGCTTCCAGTGCCAGTGATATTGTTGTTGTCAACCCTCCGGTGCAGTCGGGAGGAGCTATTACGCCAAAGGTTTTTCAAAATTACGCGTTAGCTATTTTTTTCGGGTTGGGTTTTCCTTTCTTAATTTTTGTTTTAATTGAGTTACTCAATACTCGTATTCAATCAAAAGAGGATATTCATAAAGTGACGAATATTCCTTTTATTGGTGGAATAGGTCATAAAAAGTCGCCCAATAATCTGGAAGTGCTCAATTCGCCCAAGTCAGCCATTGCTGAGTCTTTTCGCTCACTACGGTCTAATCTGAATTATTTCCTTGGGCAAAAAAATAACGCTGTTTTTCTGGTTTCTAGCTCCATTAGCGGGGAAGGTAAAACGTTTACATCCGTTAACTTAGCGTCAATCGTTGCGTTAAGTGGAAAGCGTACTTTACTAATTGGCGCAGATATGCGAAAACCCAAAATCTATCAGGATTTTGAATTAACTAACAACGTGGGACTAAGTACTTATTTGTCCGATTTGAATTCTTTTGATGAAGTTGTGCAGCCCACTAAGAATCCTTTGCTTGATGTGGTAAGCGGTGGGCCCGTGCCACCTAATCCTTCTGAGTTATTATTGACCAACCGAATGGCTCAGTTGATAGAAGAGGCAAAGTTGCTCTACGATTTTATTGTTATTGATACACCTCCCATGGCCATTGTTACCGATGCTTTTGTGCTCGCTACGTATGCCGATCATACTCTTTTTATTATCCGTCAAAATTATACGCCCAAGGCATTGGTGAAGGCCACTAACGATTTCTATGCCTCAGGTAAAATAAGAAATATAAGTATTGTGCTGAATGATATTTATAAATCGGGCTTGGGTTATGGTTATGGTGGCTACGGCTATAATAGTTATGGCTACGGTTATGGTTACGGAAAGAAAAAGGATGGGTACGGGTACTATCAGGATAATTAACGCTACTCAATTGTGCGCCTAATAACTATCTTAAAAAATTTATATAGCGCACCTTCTCCGCTACCTTTTTGGAAGAGACTTACTCGCTTTTTACGATGGCAGTTTCTTCAGAAATATCGAACGACTGCTTTTCAGTTTGCGTTACCGGATGGTGCTAAGATGATTTTGAACAAAGGCGAGCATGGGGCTTCCGGGTTTTATTATTTTGGTTATCCGGATTACGAGGAGATTTCTTTTCTAAAGTACATTATAAAGGAAGGTGATTTTTTCATTGACGTTGGCGCCAACTCAGGCGGCTGGTCATTATCTGCATTTGGCATGGGGGCAAGTGTAATAGCCATTGAGCCAGTTACAAGCACTTATCAAAGACTCTCGCGAAATTTTTCCATAAATAATAGCAACAAACTCAAAGCCTATCAACTTTGCATTGGCGAAACGCCAGGTAGTATTCGGATTTCTACCAGCTTCGATACAAGCAACCGAATTGTGGGTGACGATTACTTAGAATCCTATGAGATAGTCGAAGTAAACAGACTGGATTCCGTATTACAAAATAGTAACCCGGCTGTAATAAAAATTGATGTAGAGGGATACGAACTGAATGTGCTAAAAGGAGCTAACGATACGCTTTCAAAGCCAAGTTTAAAGGCATTGATCATCGAAACATTTCGGTGGGCAAATTATGCGCAGGCGAATTTGCAGGAAATAGAATCGTTGTTACACGCTTATAAATTTCTACCGGTTCAATTTGATCCAAGTAGCAACAAAGCAAGACGTCTGGCAGGCAAAGAAGGTAGCCAAAACACAATTTACTTAAGGCAAGATTTATTATCAGTATAAAATGGCAGGCGGGCATTACGATATTCTGATTGAAAAAGGCAGATCAGAAAAAAACTATTGGAGGGATCTCTGGTTGTTTCGTGAGCTATTTTACATTCTTAGCTGGCGTGACATTAAAGTAAAGTACAAACAAACGGTTATTGGTGCTGCCTGGGCAATTGTTCGCCCGTTGCTTACCATGGCTGTGTTTACGTTTGTATTCAGCAGGATCGCCAAGTTACCTACAGAAAATAGTGCGCCCTATGCCATCTTAGTGTTTGCTGCTCTTTTACCCTGGCAATTTTTTGCCACAAGTCTGGCAGAGGCCAGCAATAGCTTAATCGGAAATACCAACCTGATCACAAAAGTGTATTTCCCTCGAATGATTATTCCTGCCAGTGCTGTAATCACCAGTTTTGTAGATTTTGCAATTTCTTTTGCATTACTGCTTGTGCTCATGGTAGGCTATCAATTTGCGCCTTCGTGGCAAATAGTTTTTCTACCCTTTTTCCTTGTGCTGGCCTTTGTCGCTTCTTTTGGCATCAGTTTATACTTAACGGCACTCAATGTAAAGTACCGCGATTTCCGGCACATCATTCCTTTCATTATCCAGTTTGGCCTCTATGTTTCACCTGTTGGTTTTAGCAGCTCCATTGTGCCTGAACAGTGGAAGTTACTTTATGCATGCAACCCCATGGTGGGCGTTATTGACGGTTTCCGTTGGTGCATACTGGGAGAATCTTCGTTTCCGCTAAACTCATTTTTGTTTTCTATTTTCATTTCCATTCTATTTTTAGCCTTGGGCATCTGGTATTTTAGGAAAACGGAGCGTTCATTTGCAGACAATATTTAAGTATAATGGCAGTTATTGAGGTACAAAGTCTTTCCAAGCGTTTTATCCTTCAGCATGAAAATGGAAACGCGGGAAGGTACACGGCACTACGCGATGTGATTGCTGAAAAAGTAAGAGGCTTTGGAAAAAAGAAGGAACCTACAAAGCGGGAGGAATTCTGGGCTTTGAAAGATGTTAGTTTCAACATTCAGGCTGGCGACAGAGTAGGCATTATTGGCCGCAACGGAGCCGGTAAAAGCACCTTACTTAAAATACTTAGCCGCATTACCGAACCCACTTCCGGCAGCATAAGAATTAAAGGGCGAGTGGCTAGTTTACTGGAAGTCGGCACCGGTTTTCATCCGGAGTTAACGGGGCGCGAAAACATTTTTCTCAATGGCGCGATCTTAGGAATGAGCCGCAGTGAAATCCGAAAAAAGTTTGATGAAATTGTTGATTTCGCAGAAGTAGAAAAGTTTTTAGATACACCTGTAAAAAGATATAGCAGTGGAATGTATGTTCGGCTGGCCTTCGCAATTGCTGCCCATTTGGAACCAGAGATATTAGTTGTAGATGAAGTGCTTGCAGTTGGTGATGCTGCATTTCAGAAGAAGTGCTTGGGGAAAATGGAGGACATAAGCACGGGAGAAGGAAGGACTATATTGTTTGTAAGTCACAACATGGCAGCAATCTCTACCTTATGCAATAAGGGAATACTTCTTCAAAAAGGAATTATGGTTGGATATGGGTTAGTAAACGAAGTTATTGATCAGTATATCTCCAATGGCAAAACATCAGGGGGTGAAGTATTGGACGATGACATATTCATATCAAAAAAAAATGATAACATATTGCTTAAGCGCGTGGCGCTAGTGAGCGTGAAAGGTATTTCAGATAGTTTTGGACTGAATGAAGATATCACTTGTGAAATAGAGTATGAAGTTGTGTGTGATGGCTTAAAAATATACCCAAGCGTTCATTTATTGAATAAGCATAAAGATTGTCTTCTAGCTTCAATAAATGCAGCTTCTGCCAATGCAGGAACCGATTCTTATTATGACCAGATTCAACCCAAAGGAATATATAAAACCACATGCACAATCCCCAAGTTTCTGTTGAATAACACTCGTTATTCTATCAGTGTTTTCCTATCTACAGATTCAAACTATCAAAATTTAACGGTAGCAGAGGATATTATGAATTTTGATGTTCATGATACCGGAGAAATGACGAAAGAACATGCAGGAACCTGGATTGGTCACATCAGACCAAAGTTAGATTGGAAAACATTGAAAATAGCATAGCATGAAAGTAGTAATTCTTGCGGGTGGTTTAGGGACAAGGCTTTCAGAAGAAACGGTAGTGAAACCCAAACCAATGGTAGAGATTGGTGATATGCCAATACTTTGGCATATCATGAAAATTTATTCAGCACACGGATTCAACGATTTCGTGATATGTCTTGGGTATAAGGGATACATCATCAAAGAATATTTTTCAAATTACTTTCTTCATAAGTCGGATGTCAGTATTGATTTGAAGAATAATTCAATAAAAATTCATGATAGTCAGGCAGAACCCTGGAATATCACATTGGTAGACACAGGAATTGAGACGATGACCGGAGGAAGAATCAGGCGCGTTGAAAAGCATTTAAACAAAGAAGCTTTTTTATTGACATATGGTGATGGGGTGGCGGATATTGATATTACTGCTCTGGTTAAATTTCATAGGGAAAATAAAAAATATTGCACAGTTACCGCTGTACAACCGTCCGGTAGATTCGGGGCGCTGGATATTATCGATCATAACCGTGTGAATTCGTTTATGGAGAAGCCTAGGGGTGATGGAGCATGGATCAACGGAGGATTTCTCGTGTGTCAACCGGAGATATTCAGTTACATTAAGGATGATAGTACTATTTGGGAAAGAGAGCCAATGGAAAAAATTGCAAATGATGGTCAATTAATGGCTTATAAGCACAATGGATTCTGGAAACCCATGGACACATTGCGTGATAAAAATGAACTGGAATCTGCTTGGCAGCGAGGTGAAGCTGAATGGAAAATTTGGTAATTAACATTTAGAAAATGTTCAATAATTTTTTTAGAGGAAAAAGAGTATTAATTACAGGCCATACAGGATTTAAGGGTTCTTGGCTTTCGATATGGTTACACCAACTAGGTGCTAGTGTTTATGGTTATGCTTTACCAGCAATTTCAAGTGAAGATAACTTTGTTGCCTGCGGTATTGATAAATTCATTACTAATAGAGTGGGAGATGTTCGTAACGAGGACTTGCTTAAAGCTTTTTTTGAAGAAGTTCAGCCGCACATTGCATTTCATATGGCCGCTCAGCCTTTGGTGTTGAGATCCTATAATGATCCAGCCTACACATTTTCTACAAATTTAATGGGAGCGGTTAATTTCTTTGAAGCTGTGAGAAAGACTAATTCAGTGAAAGTAGCTATCAATGTAACAAGCGACAAGTGCTATGAAAATAAGGAATGGGTATGGGGCTATAGAGAAAATGATCCTTTGGGAGGTAATGATCCCTACAGTACCAGCAAGGGCTGTTCAGAGTTGATTACATCCTCATACAGAAACTCTTTTTTTTTAAATGAAGCAGCCTGCAAGATAGCTTCAGTAAGAGCGGGTAATGTAATTGGTGGGGGAGATTGGTCGGAAAATCGGATTGTACCTGATTTTTTCAGAGCAATCAGAGACAAAAAAAGTCTGAACGTTCGCAATCCAAATTCAACGCGACCATGGCAACATGTATTGGAGTCTTTGAGTGGTTATTTGAATCTGACTATGAGACTACATGAAAATTCAAACTTTAGTGGAGCTTGGAATTTTGGACCACTGATTAGCAATAATAGAAATGTTCGGGAATTGATCGATGGTATTGTTAAGTTAGTTGAACAGGGTAATTGTGAATATGCAACTGTTAGCCAGGAGTTGCATGAAGCAAAACTTCTAAATTTGGATGTTTCAAAATCCAGGAATGAACTAGGCTGGAGATCAGTGTTGGATTTTGATGAAACGATTAAATATACAGCAGAAGGCTATCTCGTTCAGCTTAACAATCAAGATGTCTTGTCCTCAAGGATTAGTCAGATTGAATCTTACTGTAAAAGAGCACAAGAACTTGCGCTACCTTGGACAATCTAATGCCTGACAAAAAACAGAAATATGGATAAGTATGAAAATTTGCATTTAATAACCTCATGCGAAGTGTGTGGAAACGAACGACTCAGTGATGTGTTGAATCTGGGATTACATCCTATGTGCGATGATCTCGTTGCTGTTGGAGACTCCAGAGTTTGTAAAGAATACCCCATCGAAATCTTATTCTGCCAAAATTGTTTCACCGCCCATCAGAAATACCAGATACCTAAAAATGAGTTATTTCCGCAAACCTATCATTATCGATCGCGATTTACTGCTGATGTACTGAATGGTATGAGGGATCTTGTCAGTTCATGTGAAAATGAATTTGGTAGTTTGGTTGGTAAGAAAATTCTGGATATCGGATGCAACGATGGAAGCTTGCTTGACATGTTTCGTTTAAAAGGAGCGTTAACCTTTGGAATTGAACCAACGGGTGCATATGAAGATGCTGAAAAAAAAGGTCATGTTGTAACTAATAAATTTTTCTCTATAGAAGTTGCTACCGATTTTGTTGAGAAATATGGCAAGATGGATTTTGTAAGTTTTACGAATGTATTTGCACATATTGAAGATCTTAGAGAAGTGATTGAATCTCTTAAGATTGCAATTCATGAAGGGTCAGTAATTGTTATTGAAAATCACTACCTCGGATCAGTGCTGGGAAGCTCGCAGTTTGATACATTTTATCATGAGCATCCGCGAACTTATAGTTGCATGTCTTTTATCTTTATTGCCAAGTCTCTAGGGTTGGATTTAATCAATGTACAATTTCCATCAAGATATGGAGGAAACATAAGAGTATATCTGGGCAAATCTTTACAGCCTTTAAAAAATGAACAGATTGAAGAAGTTTTAGCGCGTGAGAAACAATTTGAAAATCAGTTTGCTCTAATGAATAAAAAAATCGATCAATGGAAGAAAGTAAAAAACAAATTTGTATCTGAGTATACTAAAGGCGGTAAAAAACTTAAAGCGAAAGCATTTCCAGGCCGCGCTGCAATCTTGGTGAAACTTCTCAGCTTATCGGAAAAGGAAATTGAATGTGTATATGAAAAGCCAGGATCGATGAAAATCGGGCATTACTTGCCGGGCACACGTATCCCTATTTTTTCTGATGATAAATTATTTATTGAGGCACATAAGGATGAGGTGATATTTAATTTAGCCTGGCATATTCACGGAGAAATCAAGAAATACCTGACCGAGCATGGTCTCACAGGAGAACTTGTGGATATACTTAGTAAGGACGATATTCAAATAACATAATACGTGTTAGGAATTATAGGTTCGGGATTTGGTTTATATGGCTACCTTCCGGCTGTTGTAAAAAATTCAGATGAAAAGGTTGCTTTGTTATCAAAGGCAAAATTGATCTTTAAAAATCGCCCTGAATTGCAGTTTTGCGAACCCAACATTATTTGGTTTGATTACGAAGAATATTTTTTTCACTCTATCGAAACGGTGATTTTTTCCGTTCCCCCCAAAATTCAGATGGAGTATATTAGAAACTTGGTTTCGTTTGAGAATATCAAAACTGTTATTTTGGAGAAACCAATTGGTATAACTCCAATGGATTCTGATGATGTACTAAATCTATTGGTAGGTTATAAAAAAAGGGTGAGGGTTGGATATATATTTCAATACACCCAATGGGCTGAACAATTAAAACAGAAGATAGATTCCGGACGAATGATAGGAAGGAAAATTAAAATCGATTGGTATTTTAAGGCTCATCACTATAAGAACAATCTGTGTAATTGGAAACGTTACGAATCTTCTGGAGGATCAGTTTTGAGATTCTACGGGATACAGCTATTAGCGTTAATATCACAGCTGGGTTATGAAGAACCAGTATCATCACAAACCACAATGCATTCAAGCGATGATTACTATAGGTGGGAGGCCGTTTTTATGCAAAATCAACTGCCCACACTTGAGATTACCATCAATTCTGATTCGGAGGAAACATTTTTTAATATCGATTTTATATCAGATAAAGAATCTGGCAAAATTTCACTCATAGACCCATTTAGCAGGAACAATAATAATGAAGTTGACAAACGATCAGATATACTGGTCCGTTTACTTAAAGACTTAGGCAATGATACCCAGGATATTGTATCATATAATAATTATTTCAGGGTTAACAGCCTTTGGAAGGACGTTGAGAATATTAATTTAAAATTAGCGGGTAAGGCTTTATAATGGTAGAATCAAATCTTACAGTAGCGATTCCTACATATAATAGGAACGATAAATTATTAGAAAACCTCGCCAAATTGCTACCTCAAATTGGCGGCCAGTGTATTATTATAATTGATAACCATTCAGATATTCCCGTTGAAGAAACAATAGGAGATCTGTTATCTGCAAACAAAGAAGTTGATATAAAAATTTATAGAAATAAGACGAATATCGGAATATCAGCAAATTTTTTGCGGTGCTTTGAATATTGCGAGACAGAATGGATGTGGATTTTGAGCGATGATGATGCTCCTTATGAAAATGCAATTGATATTATTGAATCCGACTTAAAAACATATCCTGACTTCATATTTTTTAATTATGCCTCAGCTATGGTTGAGGAAGCCTATCCCATACGAACAGCCATTAGAAGACAGACCTATGAAACAAAAGGCATGAGTGATTTCATAAATAGATTTGACTCCTTTGCGAATACAATTTTCATTTCATCGGGCGTCTACAATGTCAAACTATTGCTGCCCAATATTCGTATAGGTTATATTTATGGGTATTCACTGGCACCTCATTTGGCAACGGTTATTTATAGCTTAAATGAAAATGGTGGGTGTTTATTCAGCAATAGAAAGTTAGTTCATTTTGACCCACCTGCAAGTTCGGATACTTGGTCAACTCTAACTTATTGCCAAGTTATTATGTTGCTTTTAGAAGTGCCAGTATTGCTTAGTAACAATGATTTTAGAATTTTATCGGATAAGATAAGCGTTTGGTTTATGAGTGATGCTGCGGTTTATCAAGAAGTTAACACTCTCTACAATGAAGGTTCGTTGAAATCTAGATATATTTTTTTGCAAGTAATTGCTAGAACTATCCTAAGGAATCGATCATTGAAGCAAAAACTTGTTTTGTTTTATCTTCTTGTTGTAACTGCTTTTCCCGCATTTTCGGTTATAAAAAAGTTGAAACGCAAGGGAATAGCGAAAACCCCTTTGGCAAGAATTTAATATTAAGGTGCAGATAAAAGAACATGAATATTCTTGTATTAGGTTCTGAAGGTTTTATAGGTAAGAATGTCGTGTCTTACTACCTGGTAAAGGGATATTCTATCTTTGGTGCCGATCTGTATGACGTTGGTTCTCAGCCTTATCACTATGTTAAAGTTTCTCGTTTATCACCTGCGTACGATGAATTGTTGAATTCATATAGATTTGATGTGTGCATCAATGCAGCAGGCAGTGGCAGCGTTCCCTATTCGATGACTCATCCAGTTAGTGATTTCGAATCCAACAGCCTTGATACTATGCGTTTGCTCGATGGTATAAGGCGATATCAGCCTAAATGCAAATACCTGCATATTTCGAGTGCAGCCGTTTATGGAAGTCCTGCTATCCTGCCTGTTAAAGAATCAGCGGCCCAAAAGCCGCTGTCACCCTACGGATGGCATAAATTGACTGCCGAGTTAATTTGTCAAGAGTTCACCACTGTATTCGGCATACCCACAGTGGTGGTGAGACCTTTCTCTGTATATGGACCTGGCTTGAAAAAGCAATTATTCTGGGATATTTTTAGGAAAGAGAAAGATAGTTTCGGTGGTTCAGTTGAGTTGTGGGGGGTAGGAACAGAAAGTAGAGATTTTATCTATATCAGCGACCTTGTAAAGGCGTTTGATACCATCATTAAAAACGCCTTGTTTCATGGGGAAGTATTTAATGTTGCTTCGGGAAGTGAGGTTTTGATTAAAGACGCGGCTTCCATTTTTTTAAGTTCACTGGGTGTTTCTAATGGTATATCTTTCAATGGAAACGTACGTGAGGGTGACCCACAAAATTGGCTGGCCGATGTTTCCAAGCTCAAGAATATTGGCTTCCAAGCTGAAACATCTATGGAAGAGGGTTTAAACAAATTAGCGGTATGGCTGAAAGACCAGAGTTAATCGCTTTCGGGCAAAACAAACTTGGCGGTCTTCAAAGCTACTACTTTAATCTGCTTTCTAATGATCCCTTTAATCGGTTTGACAAACGTTGGATATTGACTGATTATGTATCAGACAGAGATGCGAAATTAATGCAGCCATACAACTACTGTGAAGAAATTTTTTTTTCATATGGCGAAGAGCCAGTTGTTGAGGTTAGCAAAAAATTAAATGATCTGATTTCCGATCGCCCGGGAATTGTGCTAACTAATTTCGAGGTTGAGTTAAACTCGCTGTATTATTTTCGGAAGAAAAATAAAACGATTTTCTTCATTTGCCACGATCAACTTTATTTAGTGCAGGCCATCAAGTACGAAGTGATTATTGATGTTTATATAGCACATAACTATTATTTCTTTGAAGAGCTTAAAAGAAAATTGCCCAAAAAAAGAATTAATGATATTTATTACCTACCCTATGGAATAACTCCCTCGCCTTGGGTAAGGAACGAGAATTTGAATCGATCTTTGAAAGTACTTTTTCTGGCTCGTCTTTCAAAAACTAAGGGTATTTTTGATTTGCCTAAAATTGAGGATGAACTATTAACTCGAAACATAAAAGTTACCTGGACTATTATTGGCGATGGGCCAGACAAAAATGAATTGGTGGCTTCACTAAAGTCGTACCCCAACTTTACGTTTTACAATCCTGCAACAACTGAAGAAGTCTTTAAAATTGCCTCTGCCCACGATATTTTTGTTTTGCCTTCTTATTTAGATGGCATGCCAGTAGCTTTATTGGAGGCGATGAGTGCTGGCCTTGTTCCAATTATTTCGAGGTTTAACGAAGGTATCAATGCCGTTGTAACTCCAAAAAATGGATTTATTGTTCCGGTTGGGGATTCCAAAGGTTTTGCCGACAAAATTGAGTGGCTTCATAATCACCGTAATGAGATGGAGCAGATGAGTACGCATGCTCATGCAACGATTGTCAACGGATATGAAGTAAAGAAGAGAGCAATGGATTATTATCTTCTTTTTGATAAGTATCGTTCGCTTAAAAAACCAATTCGAAAAGGGTCATTAAAATATGCAAATCGGCTTGATCGCCCTTATATTCCAAAGTTTGTTCGCGATGGTTTGCGCTGGGTAAAACGGGTGATTGAAAACCGCACTGCCAAATGAAAGGTGTTTCCATCATAGTCTGCTGTTGGAACAGTGTAACCCGGCTCACACCCACACTTGCACATATTGCTAAGCAAGATTTTCAAACTCTTTGCCAGGTAATCATAGTATATTCTGTCGTCAGTTGGCTTTAAAGTAGTTCAAAAATCGAATTCGGGCATATTGAAAAGGCCTTTAGAATTTCAAAGACAGATCTTAAAATAAGACCCATTTACCACCGATTAAAACATCAAATTGAGTGCTATCTTATCATCGCCTTTTGTAGTTATAAACTCTACAAAGAGCTGGAAAGACAACTCGCTGAAAAAAAGTGGGAATATCTGTTGAGAAGGCGATACGGATTATGCAATCAATCTTTTCCTTTGAAATGCAACCACCTGACTCGGGTAAGACCGAATCCTTCATTTGAAAACAGACGACCACAGACAGTTCCTAAAAGCATTTAGGATTGATCTGATAAATTAGGTGGCTCAAATGCGGGAAACAGGAAAAGTATCATTTTATTGCAGCATTAACCGATATTCTGCAAAGCCTGAAAAGACTAAGTAGTAAAGTAACCAAAACAATCAGACCATCAGGTTATTTCAATGATGGTAAAGTTGAAAGGCTCTTGAAGGGATCACTCAAAAAACTTATTGAACGATGACGCAATCAGTATTGTATCGACATGAAAAGGTAGTGCATAATGAGCAAGCCGCAAACACTGTTCTCCCACTCATCTTTCAACTTGAAAAACCATCTTCGGTTTTAGATATTGGTTGCGGATTGGGTACTTGGCTCTCTGCCTCAAAAAATCTTGGTGTGGTTGACTACCTAGGTGTTGACGGGGAGTATGTCAACAAAGACCTATTGACAATTCCACTGATAAATTTTAAAGCACATGACTTGCGAACACCTTTACACCTCAACAGAAAATTCGATTTGGCAATATGCCTTGAGGTAGCAGAGCATCTTCCAGAGAGTTCTTCGGATGTTCTAGTAAGCAGTCTGGTTTGCCATGCTGACAAAATTTTATTCTCAGCGGCCGTTCCAGGTCAGGGGGGGCAAAATCATATTAACGAGCAGTGGCCAGAATATTGGGAGAAAAAATTTGCTGTTCATGGTTTTTATTTTCACGATACTATCCGACCTTTAATTTGGAATAACCCAAATGTTGACTGGTGGTATAGACAAAACATTTTTTTGTTGGAACGAAAAAAACCAAACGGTTTTCCATTTAATTCTTTGTCGGTTGTGCATCCTGAATTATTAGCGTTATGCGAAAAAAACAAGCATATGAATTACCACACATTAATAACTGGCAGGCAGGGTATGAATTTGGCGATCCGCATTTTCGTTAATTCGGTTCTTTTTAAAATCAAGAGTCTTTTTGTTAAATCATAAATGGAATTTCGGTGATTGTTTGTTGTCATAATAGTGCGACAGGATTCAGGAGACTCTTAAATTCCTGCATTTCCGAAAAACCAACGAGTCGTTGCAATGAGAACTAATATAAAAGATTAACTTTTTGGAACAAAAATCCAGCAATTTTATTAGTTAAAGATTTCTATTTTTTTAGCGTGTTATTGCTATTAAATTCCCCTTTATGTTTTCTAATTGATTCATGAATTCTTGAAGGCTTTTTCGAGCCGTAGGTTTATTCACATAATTCAAAATTTTTGAAGAAGTTTTTTGGAGGAATTCAAAGGTCGTCAATAAAATAATTGTCAAGGCTGCGATACAATTGTCGTGCGAATATGAATAAAAAGCCAATGTTTTTTGTTGAATGACAGCTCGAGTAATCAAACGGTTTAAAGTAATTCCTTCCTTAGATGTACTAAGAGCCATTTCTAGTTTTTTTTCTCTCGTAGAAAACTGCCGAATAGCCTTACTAAATAGAAGAAATATCATATTCAATGAAAGGTGTCTCTATCATAGTTTGTTGTTACAATAGTGTAACTCGGCTTACACCCACGCTTGCTCATTTAGCGAAGCAAGATTTTCAATATCCCTGGGAAGTAATAATTGTAGACAACGCCAGTACAGATGGAACAGGCAATTGGGCGGCCCAAGAGTGGTCGAGATTTAATCTTTCGTCAATTGGCTTTAAAGTAGTTCAAGAATCGAATCCGGGTTTATCTAGTGCACGGAAAAAGGGTGTTCTTGAAAGTCAATATGAATACATTCTATTTTGCGATGATGATAATTGGCTAACTCCAAATTATGTATCGACTGCTTTTTTGATAATGGAGGAGAATCCTGAAATCGGTCTATTGGGTGGGCGGAATTTATTGGCTTCTGATGTACCTCCACCGCCATGGTTCTTCGATTATTCAATGTGTTTTGCAATCGGGGAGCAGGGCAAAGAATCAGGAGATATCACCGAGACAAAGGAAAATGTATGGGGGGCAGGAATGGTGATACGCACCAAGATTTTAAAGGAAGTTTTTGAATTAGATTATCAATTTACAACTAGTGATCGAAAAGGTGCTTCATTGGTAGGGGGGGGGGATTGGGAAATTAGTTACCTCGCTAGGTTCATGGGTTATAAATTTTGGTACTCGAGTGAATTAGTACTTCACCACTATATGCCGGAAACAAGGTTTCAACGAAAATATCTCCTAAAGCTCGTCTACTCTTTTGGCCTTTCGGATGTTCATCTTCAGCACTACTATTATTTTGTGAAAGACAAGAACCTCACTACCATTCATCCTTATCGACTTATTCTGGCACAAACTAAACCTTTCGTAAGTTCCCTAATTAAGTGGGTAATTGGGAAGGATAGGTTAAGAAATCAAGCCGTTATCCATGTGGTGGCCGGAAAGGTGGTGGGTTTACTTCGTTATGGCAATTTGATCGAAAACAATTACAAACTTTTGCAGAACCAATTGAAATCTATAAAATTTATACGCCATCAATCGGTCTCGTGAATTTTCAGCTCATTAAATCGTTACTCAAACTCAAATCATCTCGCCTGATTATTACTCAAGTGCATTATTTTACTAGCTGGGATGGCTTAAAGAAGTTTATCTTTCAATTGACTTTTCGGAATTTTCATTTCTGAGACAGATAATCCGGTATAATTTGATGTATAAACGCTTTCATTTTGATGTATTAGCGATAAAAGGATTGTCTCACCAGTCTGTATTGTTTGACGAGTGGAAAGAACTAAAAGAATATTAATCATAGTTGATCCTCAGACTCCAGTTCCCCCGCCTAAATATGGGGGTACAGAGCGTATGGCCGATATTCTCGCTGAAGGTCTTTCGGAAAGAGGGTATATAGTTGACCTCTTAGCAGGAAAGAATTCAAAGACTTACTCGGGTAGAACGTTTTTTCATGGCACACCAGGTCGTTCATTCCCCAGTAGGGCATTCACCAAAATAATATTCCAGTTTAAGAGCTTGTGGATATCGCGCAGGTCAGACGTTGTAATAAATTTTGGTCGCATCGACTACTTGATCGGAATTTTAAAACTCACTGATAAAAAAATAGTTTGCAGATTTGATTGCCCTATTGACCAGGAACAAGTTGATTGGCTTGAAGCGAGACGCGTTTCTAACATGTTTTTTGTTGGAATAAGTAGAAGTCAAGTATCTACTTTAATTCAAAAAAAGAATTTTACGATTATCTATAATTGTGTTGATATCAAAAAATATCAATACCATTCTGAACCAGGTGACTATTTGGTTTTTTTGGGAATCTTAAGTTACAATAAGGGAGCGGATATTGCTATTAAGGCTGCTATACAAGCTAATATCAAAATAAAGGTGGCGGGCAAAATACCAGATGATCTATTTAACAATTCTTACTTTATTTCCTACATAAAACCGTTGTTAACCCATCCGCTTGTTGAATATATTGGCCTAGTAAATGACGAGGAGAAGAATCATTTACTCGGCCACGCAGCGTGTACGTTGTTCCCAATTCGCAAAGCTGAAGCTTTTGGATTGGTAATGGTCGAGAGTTTGGCATGTGGAACTCCGATCATAGCTCCTAATGTTTTCTCAATTCCAGAGATTATAATTGATGGTTTTAATGGATATATATATAATGAAGAGGAAGAAATTGTTTCATTGGTAGGCAAATTAGAAAAGATTAATAGAGCAGAGTGTAGAAGAGATGTGGGGATTAGATTTGGTCGTGAGCAATTTATAGAGGAGCATGAACGTACTTTAAATAGGTAGAAATGAGTATAGTCATTAATGATCGCAGGACTTTTTCGGCATCCCACTTTTATTTTAATATGAATGATTAACTTTTTGGAACAAAAACCTAGCAAGTTTATTAGTCCAAGATTTCTATTTTTTTAGCGTATTACTGCTAGTAAACACCCTTTTATGTTTTGAATTGATTCATGAATTCTTGATGCCATTTTCGAGACGAAGGTTTATTCACATCATTCAAAATTTTTGATGAAGTTTTTTTAGAGAATTCATGGGTCGTCAAAAAAAAGTTGTTAAGGCAGCTATATAATTGTCACGAGAATATGAATAGAAAGCCCATGTGTTTTGTTGAATGACAGCTCAAGAAATCAAACAGTTAAAAGTAATTCCTTCCTTAAATGGATTAAGGGCTATTTCCGTTTTGCTCGTATTAGTGTCACATCTACAGCACACAGGAGGCCTGCCTGAGTATTATGAGCCAATTGTTAAAAAGTTTATTGGTCTTGGGTCCTCTGGGGTTTATTTCTTTTTTATCATCAGCGGTTTTTTAATAACACACTTACTGATTAGAGAATACCAATTTTCTAATACAATTGATTTTCGAAAGTTTTATGTAAGAAGATTTTTACGGCTGGCTCCTGTTTTGGTTTTATACTTGTTTGCGGTTGGCTTATTTGATTTTTTTTCTGCCGAATTGTTTATTTCTGCAACAGAATACATCGAAGCATTATTCTATTTAAGTAACCTTGATATTGGATATTGGTCAAACATTCATATTACTTATACCAAAATGCTTCGGCATTTTTGGAGCTTGGCTGCAGAAGAACAGTTTTATTTGATTTGGCCAATTGTCTTGTTTTTTGTGATCCGAAAGAAATATTTTAAATACATTATCCCAATTTTACTTTTAATTGCATTTACTGGTAGAACACTAAGCGGGGGTCTTCTGCATTTACACAATGAAACACATATCTCCATTTTATACATTATCGGAAAAGTACTTTCCTCATTCGATGGATTTGCAATTGGTTGTTTAATAGGTATTCTTTTTCATAAGAAACCTGAGTGGATTAATAAATTCAAAGGGCATAGTGTTGTATGTAGTATAGCATTTCTATTACTGATTGCTACTACTCTTGATTTTAACTTTGGGTTTGTAGAATCTATTCCTCTTGTACTTTTTCGTTATATGTGCATTGTCTACATCCTTCTGTATTCATTAATGTCAACAGGTAGTTTTTGGTATAAGATATTGAATACTAGGATTTTTAATTATGTAGGCCTTCTTTCTTACAGCTTATATGTTTGGCATATGTTTTTCTTCACTTGGAAGGAAGAACCGTATGCCTATCAGCACACAAAGTTTCCTGTTAACTTACTTTTGACCGTTGTTGTGGGAATAATTTCCTACGAATTATTTGAGAAAAAATTTCTATTATTGAAAGAAAGATTCAGAGTTTTGAACTGATATCAGTATTCGCGAGGCGAACGTATCACCATTTTTTTAATAGAATTTATTATCCTTAATAAATCATTTATATGAAACCTAGTATTTATAATAAGGAATTCTATGATTTTAATTATCAAACATCACACAAGTCAGCTCATGAAATTTTCTTGATATTGTTTACGAAGTTTAAACCTCAAAATATTTTAGATGTTGGTTGTGGTGTTGGAACTTGGCTGAAAGCAGCTGAAGAGTTGGGAGTGAAAGATATCTTGGGCCTTGATGGTAATTATGTTAACTCGGCTCAGTTGTTAATTGATGGTGAAAATTTTAAAGCATGCGATTTAGCAAAGCCGTTTGACCTTCAACGGAAATTCGAGTTGGTAATTTCGATGGAAGTAGCTGAGCATCTTCCGAAGGAGTCTGCAGGGGATTTTGTGGGCTCTTTATGCAGGCATGGTAACTTAGTATTATTTTCTGCCGCTATACCAATGCAGGGTGGAGTATTTCATGTGAATGAGCAGTGGCAGTCATATTGGGTGGGTAAATTTGCTGAACATTCTTTTCAACCTTTTGATCTTATAAGACCTTTTATTTGGCAAAATGATTCAGTAGCTGAATATTATAAGCAAAATACACTAGTGTTTGTTAATTCTAAAGATTATGAATTAGTTAGCAGAGTTGAATTAATGAAACAAGCGACTCCTCCAATATTTGATATAGTTCATCCCGATTCGTACATGCTAAAGTCAAATCCACTAAACTGGTCATTGAAGGATATGGTTCTATATCTTCCTTCTATTCTCAAAAGAGTCTTGAAAAACCGGGTGTTTACAAAATGAGGATAGCCCATATTACTAACATCGATCAAGTTGGAGGCACGAATATGGATTGCCTGACATTTATTTCGAATTGTACAAATGCGGATCATACGCTGTTTGTTTTGGGTAGCACGGGTGAAATGGAAGGGAGGTGGAAAACGGCATTAAATGATATTCATTATCTTAACATTATTTCCAGAGGTAGGCTGATTTTTACGAAACATTTATTGTATGTTTTCTCAAAGCGAAAATTTGATGTTGTAATATCATGGTCAAACTTGCTGATACCTGAAATCAAATTTAGCCTTGGGAAAAGTTCTCCTCTTTTACTTGTGCATTTGGGTAATCCAATTTCTTTTCCAAAGGTGTTAGATATTTTTATTGCACTTGAATTCTTTTTCCTACGATCGCCTTCTAAACTAAAACTATTTTCATGTTCTGATTTTGTGAGAAGTTCGTTTTTGCGCAGTAAGTCTTATAAAGCTTTCAATAATAAGGTAATTTATAATCCGATCACCAAGGTACCCCTTGATCATTCATATAAAAAATCTAGAAATACTATTTTTAGAATGGGTATGGTTGCACGATTGGATAATATTAAAGACCATCACACGCTAATCGTTGCTGCATCTATCTTAAAGCAACAAGGATTTAATTTTGTAATCGAGTTTTTAGGGGAAGGCTCGTTGCGAAAAAAACTGGAGTTGGACGTGAAGTACTATGCTTGCGAGTCCTTCATTTCTTTTATCGGCAACGTTGATGATGTTTACGGTTATTTGCAAACGTGGGATTTATTTCTTCATTCCACCACTAAACTCGAGGGTTTAGGAAATTCGGTTAGTGAAGCTGTTGCTTTCGGAATCCCGGTACTGGTATCAGATTTACCAATGATGAGAGAAATAGATAGTGGGATTGAAGGCATCAATTATTTCGAAAGTGGTAATCCAAAAGACGCAGCCAAACAAATTCGTATAATTCATGCCCAGCATGAAATATACGTTTCAAAGGCAATTGATAAATCCGGTTCTTATAAGAAGCGATTCAGTGCCGATAGCTTTGTTCAGAATTTATTAAGTTATGCTTCGGAAGGATGAATTGATTTCTGTAGCAGCTATCGGAAATGTTGCTAAAAGGTCTACGTTCAGTGGTATCCCATTTCATTTTTACCACGCATTGTTAGTCAAAGGTTTTCAAGCAGAGCCTTGGCAGATGAATCCACAAAAACTAAAGGTTGAAAGAATAATATGGAATGCAAGAAAAATTCTTGGCGGGCAGCAACCAGGTGGGTTTCAATATAGCAGGCAATTTGCGCATAGCTTGATTAAGCGTGTACCTGACCGTTTGCTAACAGGAAAGGTGATTAGTTTTAATCAGCATTTCCCAATGTTTTCTCAGGTGAAGGAGAAGAATGGTAAGCTATACCCCTATATTGATGCTACGTTTCGTCAGTTGCTTGATCGATATGGTGTAGCCAAACAAATTGGTCGGCAGATAAGGGATTCTGCATTGGCGGCAGAGGGGGAATACTTTCATTCGGTACCACGTATTTTCACTTTTCAGCAATGGGCTAAGGATTCTTTGATACATGATTATGGAGTAGAAGAACATAAAGTAAAGGTAGTTTTACCGGGTGCTAATTTAATTTTTGAGCCATCGTATCATGCTAAGGTAAAGGAAGAGTTAGAATCACCTGGGGGCAAGAATCCGTTAATCTTAGGTTTTGTCGGTAAAGACTGGAAACGGAAAGGCTTATTAGTGCTTGCTGATGTACGGGATGAATTAGAAAGAAGAGGCTGGAAAGTTGTGATACGTTGTGCGGGTTATGCGCCTTCTGATTTTGCGAGAAGGAAGGGTGTAGAATTCGTGGGATTTATTGATAAGGACAAAGCAGAAAATGAATTCATCAATTTTTTGGAATCATGTGATATTGGTTGTCTTTTCTCAGAAGCTGAGTTTTCCAGTATTTCCGTGTTTGAGTTTATTTCTGTGGGGCGCCCGGTGGCTGGCTTTGTGGTTGATGGAATGGGAGACTTGTTTTTACCTGGCCTTTCCCTTAGGTTTAATCCATTTGATTCAATTCAGCGCATAGCCAATGGTTTCGAGAATTATTTGAAAGATGCCGATTATCGTAAGTTATTGAATACAAATGCGGTTTTATCCAGCAAGCATGTTCGTTGGGACAGGGCTGTCGATGAGCTAGTCAGGGAACTTTAGCAAATGAAAAGAAAATATTCTGTTGTATTTCCAGGAGCTCGCGATGCTTATCACCTGCCCTACGGATTATGGATTAACAATCGACTTAGTTCATTTTTAACCGATTTGTACAATAAAAAATGGATCAATTCGCTTCCTTTTCCTGCTTTTAATAATATGCTAAATCGCAGACAGTTTGAAGCCGATCTCTTACCTCATCGGTTCATTACCCATTTTCCTGCCCTGCCAACGATTAACTATTTGTTAAATCGTGTTTATCACAAAGCGAAAGCCGCGGTTATTATGGATAATCTATTTGCCCGATTGGCTGTGAACAATGCACGAAAAGAAAAATCAAATCTCTTGCTGTATGAGTTTCAGGCGGAGTGGGCTTTCCAACAAAAGTTTCAGCATGACATTCGAAAGCTGGTTTTTTATTTTCATCCACACCCTTCTTTTGAACATCCGATGCTCTTTGCAGATTGCAAATTGTATCCGGCTTTTCAGCAGGAGACAATGCAAAATACTCGATCAGGATTGGCCGATATTTACAAGAACCATACAAAATCAGCTTGGAAAAATGCAGACCATATTATTGTGGCTAGTTCTTTTACAAAGCGGTCATTGTGCGAGGTAGGCGCACCCGAAGAAAAGATATCTGTTATTCCATATGGAATGGTTTTAAAGGAGACATCGATTTCTGACGAAATTGAAAATTCTGAGCCTTATTTTCTTTTTGTTGGTAGTGGTTCTCAACGAAAGGGATTACATCACCTGTTAAAAGCCTGGGGGCAATCAAGTCTACTATCTGCCAGTGGAAAATTGATTGTTGTATCGCGAGAAGTAGACCCTTACAATAGAAAGCTACTTTGTGAGACAAAAGGTGTGATTTGGAAGGCGGGTGTAAATAGAGAAGCGTTAATTGATTTATATCGAAACGCATCGCTGTTTGTGATGCCTTCCCTTAGCGAAGGATTTGGCCATGTTTATTTGGAAGCTTTGGGCTTCGGCTGTCCTGTTTTAGGAACTAACAATTCTATTCTGGCCGATATTCCTGAACAAAATGAAGTAATTTATAAAGTAGAGCCCGGTAATATTGAGCAGTTACAAGACACGCTGCAAAATGCATGGAATAAACAGCCTGGCTTGCGTCCAAATAATAGAAAATCTGCGCGTTTGATACAAAAAGAATTTTCGTGGGATTCTTTCCATAATTCGATTGAGCATGTATTAAGGAGTTTTGATTAATGAAAATTCTCCATGTTCTTATTTCTCACCGAGCCGAGGGTACTCCGCGGTTGGTTTTAGACTGGCTCACCGTTTCAGGTTATGAGCAAGAACTTTTGTTTCTTTCGGATGAAGGAAACCTTAAAAGCGATTTTTTGGCCACCAAGGTTTGGCAGTATTATAATACATCATTTAACCTGAAACTTCTAAATGCCTTTAAGATTGCCAAGTTGGTGCATAGCATAGCCAAAGAACGTAAACCGGATATGGTAATAAGCTGGCCAATGGGCTTTTCACAATGGATTCATCTAGGTGCTCGGTTAGCTGGTGTGAAAGCGTTGATTGTTTACGGGGGCAATCCTCCTGGCAAAGATTTTTTAAATAGATATGTATTTACTTATTTAAGCTTTTGGATTGGTTTCCTGTTGGGTAACAAGGTTCTTACTTGTTCGGATTATATTCTCAATGAATTTCACAAAATTCCATTTCTTTCTCGCGGGCAGTTTTTACGAGTGTACAATTGTTTTAGTTACCAAAAGTTTCAACTTTCGAATGAGCTAAAAAACCAGAAGCAGGCCATCATGGTGGCCACTCTGGAAACTCACAAGGATCATGAAACGTTGTTACACGCCTGGCAATTAGTAGAGAAGAGAAGCGCAGGTTATCAATTGAAATTAGCCGGAGGCGGTCGTCTGGAGCGCCACCTTAAAGACTTGGCAACAAACCTAAACTTAACGTCAGTAGAGTTTTTAGGAAGCAGATCAGACGTTCCCAAGCTTCTCCAACAGTCTAAAATTTTTGTTTTTAGTACTACGGAGCAAGAAGGTTTCGGCACTGTTTTGCTGGAAGCTTTAGCAAGTGGTTGTAACATTGTGGCTGCTGACGTGCCCGCATGCCGCGAGGCCTTGCAAGATGGTCAATTCGGAACACTCATTCCACCACGAAACCCGGTCGCTCTTAGCGAGGCAATACTTTCATCATTTGAAACAGTTATGACGTCAGTCCAATTACAAAGTCAAATAGATTATGTTTTGCAATTCACACCTCTGCGGATGATCCACCAATATTTGGAAGCTGTTCGTAAAACGAATTAATGTCCCACCCTGGTACTGTATTATTTTTTTTAAGGCGAGTGGGTCCTTATCATTATGCACGCTTTCAAGCCGCGGCCAAAAAATTGAATTTGATTGTAGTTGAAACGCGACCAACCTCTGCTGAGTATCCATGGGAATTTGAAGCAAAGGGGGACTATCATAAATATTCATTTCCTACCTCAGAAAATCCGGAGCTGGGACTTCGTGGCAATTTATTGAAGAATGAAATCGATCAACTTTTCCAAACGCATCAGCCATCTGTTGTTGTTACAACAGGTTGGGCTGACCCGGAATATCATGCAGTAGTTCTTCAAGCTATTAAGCGAAGAATTCCAAGGGTAGTAGTCAGCGATAGCCGCTTCGAAGATGAGCCAAGAATTTTTTTTAAAGAGTGGATCAAAAAAAAGATACTAAAATCGTATTCAGCGGCCTTGGTTGCTGGTGGGGCAAGTGAATCTTATCTTGCAAACCTTGGTTTTTCGAGTTCCGCTATATTCAAGCCCTGGGATGTGGTGGACAATGACTATTTTTTGAAATTAATAGATGAACAAGAAATCATTGCTTACCATGAAAAGTATTTTTTTTGTGTGGCAAGATTTATTGCCAAAAAGAATGTGAGTGGACTGCTAAAAGGTTTTGCACACTACAAGCAACACGGAGGAAAAAGAAGTTTGTTGATAGCTGGAAGTGGTGAGGAAAAAAATGAAATCGTTCGGCTTATCGATTTGCTGCAATTGAGCTCTTACGTTACGTTAGTAGGCTTTATTCAATATCAATTATTGCCTCATTATTTTAGTCGGGCCTTTTGTCTTATTCTCCCAAGTCATACAGACCAGTGGGGATTAGTAGTCAATGAAGCGATGGCTTGCAAACTGCCGGTTTTGGTCTCGATAAGATGTGGATGTGCTCAGGATTTAGTAGTTGAAGGTAAGAATGGATTTTTATTTGATCCGAAGAATCCTGAAAACATCAAGGAAGCGCTTTGTAAAATTGATCAGTTTGATAGCGCACAATGGAATGAAATGAGCAATCAATCAGCATCACTTATTTCCGAGTGGAATACGAACTCTTTTGCCCTCGGCCTTTATCACGCATGCGTACATGCTATTCAGGAGAAGGAGGAAAAAACTATTTTTAGAGGAATTCATTATCTGCTAAGCCGATGAAATTATTTTTTATCTTTCTGCCTTCTGATGAAATTATTGTTGAAGTATTTAGCTTACTATATCAAAGGTGAAAGTATTATTTTTTTCTGAGGCCGAAACGATTCCATTTTTATTGTTGTTGATAACTTCCATTGTAGTTCTTGTTATTAACTATAGAAAAGGCGCTCGGTTTTTCTGGTCACCCATCACGGTAGTCGTAATGGTGTTTAGCTACTATTGTTTGCTGGGGCCTTACCAGGCTGCTTCTACTGGCGAAACCTACGATCGACTAATAAATATGCGCCCATTTTATTTCTCTGCTTTTTGGGGTGCCTTTATTTCGTTTGCGGCTATTGTTGCAGGATTTGTGTTAAACAAAAAAAGAATAAGCAAGCTGTATGCTATGTTGCCTGATACGTCCCTTAGCTACTATGGAAAAGCCTTATTCGTCATGGGCTTTTTGCTGTTTACTATTTCTGTAGGTGGTAATATTCTGAAGATAATTAATCCACTAGATGCCGAGTCGGTAGAACAGGTGGGTGGAAGTTTTGCCAACTATTTATCATTAAGCCTTAACTTTCTAATACCCGGTGTTACATTTCTGTTTGCCTACACGATCCGAACCAGAAGAGGGATCGCTTGGTTACTAATTAGCGTTCTTTTAGCCGTGTCGCTATTTATCACTTTAGGATTTAGATTTCGGCTTGTTTTATTGGTACTGTCACTTGCGATTACCTATAGTTTGTTAACGGGTAAAAGAATAAATCCCTTAGCAGCAGTAATTGGGATTTTTTTATTCATTTCCGCTATGGGGGTCATTAACAAAACAAGACAGTACGGAAGGGGTCTTGACCTCTCTCGCTTGAATTCCAAAAAAGAGAAACAAACCAACTTCGCGAGTGGACTCAATGAAGCGAGAATTTTTCAGACTTCGGGTGCCATCATTGATTACGTCCCCCAAAAGATACCTTATGCTGGTTTCACGCCTATTTCATCCGCGATATTATTTCCGATACCAAAGGCTATCCTTCCATCCAAAAACTCAGGTGAGTATTTGTTTGGTGCATTAGATCGCATTTACGGAAAGAAAGCAAGTAAAGGAGCTGCTTTTTTGATGTATGCAGAATATTACCTTGCTTTTGGCTGGAGCGGTATTGTGATAGGATGTTTTTTAATAGGCTGGTTTTCTAAGCATTTGTGGATATGGTACCTGTCAAATTGGAGGAATCCAATGATCACAGTTGTCTACGCAGTTTCTGTTTCTTATTTATATATTGTCATTTCGCGAGGATATCTTCCCCAGGTAACCATGTTCTTTTTCTTTACGGTTGCTCCGGCCTTTTTTGTTTTTTGGTTAGCCCAAAGAAAAATGAGGCAGCATTTCATACAGAAGCCATCTGCTATACATGCAAGTTAAGATTGTGCATATAGTGGCCAATATTAACCCTGTTAATTTTGGTGTGTGGAACGCAGCCATTTTTGCTTCTGACTACCTACTTCAGAAATATTCGTTGGAATCATTTTTGTGGGTATGTTCTCCGCCAGCATCTCACTCAATAGCTTCTTCCATTTCAGTTGAGTTTCTTGGTCATCATCAATCTTTTGCAAAAACCAATCTTCGAGAAAGACTGAAAGAATTTTTGCCTGGCCACACGGTTTTTGTTAGTCATGGATGTTGGCTATCACCCACCTGGTTGGGCTATGAGTTAACGAAGCTTGGATTCTATTGGGTGTATACCCCCCACGGAATGCTTGAACCATGGAGTATAAATAGTAAAGGCTGGAAAAAGAAATTGTATTTTCTGGCTGTTGAAAGATGGAGAGCTAAAGCAGCTAATGCGATTAGGGCTGTTAGCAGCGTAGAAAGAAACAACCTTAGTATACTGTTGAAAAAACCAGTTACACTAATTGAAAATGGTGTGGATATCGTTCTGTATAAAAAAAAGGAAATCAGTGAGATTGTGTTTTTATTTCTTGGGCGACTTCATGGAAAGAAAGGTGTGGCGTTGTTGGCGAAGGCTTGGGATGAATCGATGAAAAATAGTACAAATGCCAAATTGATTATTGCTGGTCCAGACGAAGGTGAATTAGAAAAAATCGCGCCTTTGATCAATGGAAATATGAGTTATGTCGGTCCTGTTTATGGAGAAAAAAAGAATAGACTTTTACAACAGGCCCATTATTTTGTCTTGCCTTCCTTTAGTGAAGGATTTCCAACCAGTGTAGTAGAAGCAATGAGTTACGGGGTTATTCCAGTCATCTCTCAAGGTTGTAATTTTAATGCTGTTTTTGACAGTAATCTTGGTTATAAAATTGAGACTACGGTGATGAGTATTGCCAACCAATTAAAATATTTAGCTGATCGAAAAGTGGACGATGAACTATCCGGGCGTGTGGCAGATTATGTGCGAGCCAATAATTCAAGTAGTGCTTTAGGAGATAAGTTGTTTCGATTCTATAGTGCAATTACACGAGATCTAAAACATGAGAAAGAGTAGACATGTCAACATATTATTCAAATAAAGAAATAGTATTTCGCCTAATTTGGGGAATTGTTGAGCCTCTTTTTTTTTCATTTTCTCCAAGGTTATTTTATGGCTGGCGCAATTTTGTTCTAAGGGCTATGGGCGCAGAGATAGGAAAGGGCGTCAAGGTTTATCCCTCCGCCAAAATTATGTTTCCATGGTTGTTGCAGGTTGGTGATCGATCTGTAATTTCTTGGGGGGTGAAGGTTTATAATCTAGGTGTTGTCTCAATAGGTTCCGGTACGGTTGTGTCTCAGTATGTCCACTTATGCGGGGGCACACACGATTACCTTTCTGAAAACTTTAACTTGGTCAGATTGGGGCTATCCATTGCTAGCAACGTATGGATAGGAGCAGATGCTTTCATTGGCCCTGGTGTAAAAGTGAACGATGGGTCGGTCATTGCCGCCCGTGCAGTCGTTATGAAAGATGTTCCTTCTCTTACTGTGGTCGGGGGAAATCCCGCCAGGGTGATTAAAACACTCGAAAAAATGCCGCCCATGCAATACCCTAAGTAATGGCCGTTCTCTTAGTCAATCAGCATACCGTGCCCATCTTTATTGATATTGCCAATGCTTTTGCAGAGGCAGGGGAAGAAACCATTTTGTTTACAGGTCATGTTGAAACGGGTGGGAAACCCCTTTCCACTAAAATAAAAATAGTAAAAAGTATATCCTACCAGCGGCATTCGGTTGTGAGTAGATTGCTTACCTGGTTGATTTTTTCTATTCACTATTTTTTTTATCTGTTGGTTACACAGAGGCTATCTCGTATCCTGGTAGTCACCAATCCACCCTTGGCTCCGCTTATTACCGGATTGATCGCGGGGTGGAGGAAGCTGCCCTACTTTATTCTAATCTATGATCTTTATCCTGAGGCATTTGTGCAGGCTCGGTTTCTGAATAGCTCCCACTTGTTGTATCGGTCATGGCAAAATATGAATGTTCGGTATTTTAAAACTGCAAAAGGAATCTTTACACTAAGCGAGTCCATGAAAAAAGCTGCCTCTGCTTACGTGGATGACTCAACTAAAATAAGTGTAGTACACAACTGGGTTGATACTGACTACATGTATCCAATCTCCAAAACGGAAAACGTATTCATTATGAATAATCGGTTAGAAGGAAAAACCGTGGTAATGTATGCGGGTAACATGGGACTCACCCACGATCTCGAATCGGTTGTTGGCGCAGCCGAATTACTAAAGGAGGTGAAAAAACTGGTTTTTATTTTTATTGGAGAAGGAGGCAAACTAAGTTTATTACAAAGGCAGGTCAAAGATAAGAAGCTAAGCAACGTGGTGTTTTTGCCTTACCAGCCTGCAGCCTATTTTCCAATGGCCATGGCCGCTGCCGACATTGGAATTGTAACGCTGGGAGTTGGCACGGAAGGGATTTCTGTGCCGAGTAAAACCTACATAAATTTGGCAGCGGGTTCCTGTATTTTAGCAATTGCCCCAGCTGACTCCGAGTTAACGCGATTGATCACAGAATACCAGGCAGGTATTGTTTGTAATCCGGGCAACCCGAGTTCATTGGCTCAAGCCGTGACGGAATTGCTTTCCGATAATGACTTACTTATTAGATGTAAAGAAAATGCATTGAAAGCATCAAAACTGTTCACTCCTCAAAATGCAAAGGAGTATATTCGTGTTGTAATAGAAGCCACTTAATTTTGCTTGTTACTTGTACACCCGATTTTCAAAACCTTTCTTTGATAAGTTGTCAGCACTTCTTGTCTTAGTTTTGGTTAGCCCTATACTTTTTATCGTGATAGTTATTCTAGCAATTTCTAACAAAGGAAATATTTGGTTCACCCAAACTCGGCCCGGAAAAAATGGAAAACTATTCAATGTCATTAAATTTAAAACGATGACCGATGAGAAAGATTCGAATGGAGTTTTACTTTCGGACGAGAAGCGCCTGACCGGAATTGGAAAATTCATTCGCAGAACTTCATTGGACGAACTGCCTCAACTCGTGAATGTACTAATCGGTGATATGTCCATCGTTGGGCCACGGCCTTTGCTGGTGGAATATTCACCTTTGTATAATTCGCGGCAGCAACGAAGGCATGAAGTTAAGCCTGGTATTACAGGTTGGGCACAGGTAAATGGCAGAAATACCGTAGCATGGAAAGAACGATTTGAGTTGGATGTATGGTATGTGGAACACATTTCGTTTTGGGTCGATGTGAAGATACTTTTACAAACGGTAAATAAAGTTTTTAGGGCGGAGGGAATTAACAGTGCCAATGCCGCAACAATGGAGAGATTTAGAGGCAATGACTAACAATCGCTTTTTTTAACGTGAAGCAACAAGTTATTTTGTATGGTGGTGGTGGGCATGCCAAAGTGGTGACAGAATGCTTGCAGGCGCAGCTGGCCACGATAGTCGGGTTTGTTGATGATAATCCTTTTGCTAAGCTTTTTGAATTCATTCATTTAGGTGCCTACAATTCTCTTTCTCATCGCGAGAGTTCTTTTGTGGTTGCGATCGGTGAAAATAGAATAAGAAAGAAAATTAGTGAAGCAATTAATCATTCCTTTATTTCGACTTTACACCCGTCCTCATGTACATCTCCATCAGCTCAAATTGGAAAGGGTAGTATGGTTTTCCACCGAGTGGTTGTGCAGGCAGATACAAAAATTGGCAATCATGTAATTTTAAATACCGCCTCTCAGCTAGATCATGACAATATCATCGGAGATTTTGTACACATTGGCCCGGGGGCTATTCTTTGTGGAAATGTGGAAGTCGGTGAGGGTTCTCTGATAGGGGCGGGAAGTGTTATTTTGCCTGGTATAAAAGTGGGTAAGTGGTGCACCATTGCAGCGGGTTCCGTGGTAACAAAATCGGTTCCCGATGGTAAATTGGTAATCGGATCACCAGCAAGTGTAAGAAGGCAATAGTAAAATAAATGATGGACTTATTTTTCAATGCTCTCAAAGGACAACTCAATTCTCTGAATTTGATTTTGCTTTTGCTGATTGTGGGTTTTATCTTTCATCGAGTTCAAAAAAAAAGACTGGCTCGGGTTTTTTATATTATTAGTTTTCTGTTTTTTGTACTTACATCAACCCATTATTTTCCAGCTTACATAATTAAAAAACTGGAATCGAGATACTCAACGTTCAATCTCTCTCACTATCCTCATTCAAAAGAACAGGTTTACGTTCATGCGTTGGGCGGAGGCTACACATCTGACAGCCGGTTACAAGCAAATGCCAAACTAAGCTGGCCTACACTTGGTCGGCTTACCGAAGCCATCCGCATCGCCCGATTATTTGATCACAGTATTCTGGTGTTATCTGGAACTATTGCCAGCGGCAATGAAACCCTCGCTTCAGTAGAAAGGCGTGCGGCTATTCTTTTTGGGTTTGATTCTACGCGCATAGTAACCCTTGAAACTCCCGGAACTACACAAGAAGAAGCGGAGGCATTTGTCAAGTACGTTGGTAGAAATGTAAACTTGATTTTAGTAACCGATGCCCTCCACCTTCCACGGGGAATGTTTTTTTTTAGAGAGAGGGGATTGAACCCATATCCCGCGCCCACTAATTTTTTTATCAAAATGGATGAAAATCCGTTTGCCTTTCATTGGCTACCCTCAGTAGAAAACATGCTTTTGATGGATCGTGTTTGGAGAGAATGGCTTGGCTCTGTTAAAGCATATTTTTTTTCGTCTGCAACAAAATCTTTATAATGATACGCGAGATAGCCATCTATGGTGCGGGCGGGTTAGGTAGTGAAATGGCATTGCAAATTGAGCAGCATAATGAAAAAAATTTGCAGTGGAAGTTGATTGGCTATTTTGATGATCACAGGCAGGCTGAAAATGTTGACGGCATTCCACTCTTGGGTGGTATTCACCAGTTAAATGCAAAGGCTAATCCGTTAGCGCTGCTTTTGGCTATTGCCGACCCAGTTGTCCGCTTCAGAATTTTTAAATCTATCAATAATCCGAATGTCAATTTTCCCGTTTTCGTTCATCCTTCCAGCCACCCCGGTAGTCGCTCGAATAAAATTGAAAGGGGTACCATTCTCACAGCAGGTTCTATACTCACCACAGGCGTTACATTGGGTGAGTTTGTTTTCATCAACCTACACACCACCATCGGGCATAATGTGCGCATCGGTAATTTCACATCACTGATGCCTTCTGTAAACATCTCCGGAAATGTTACAATTGGCGAAGGTGTTTTAATTGGTACTGGTGCCACCGTGCTTCAGGGGCTATCAATTGGCGACCATGCCGTTATCGGTGCGGGGGCTGTAGTGACCAAATCAGTAGTAGCAGGTAAGAAAGTGGTCGGCATTCCGGCACGTGAAGTGTAAATAGCAATGAGCATCTTGAAAGAAAACAAACCCGCTATTCTTTTCTTACTCGCATTTGTTGGTTTGTATTTGCTGTTGAACACCATATATGGCTTTTATGTCGACTCCTTTTTGCCACAGCCAGATCCTATTACGATTGTTGTTTCGAAGCACGTAGCTTGGGTGTTCTCATGGTGGGATGGCTCTGTCACCTATGCGTTGAAGGCTGGTTATAAAAACGTGATCTTGAAAAATAGTTACCGAACGGTGATCGAAGTATTTGAAGGTTGCAATAGTGTGAACGTGATGATTGTGTTTGTGTCCTTTATGGCCGCCTTCCGTGGAAAGTTAAAATCAACTCTTATTTTTTCTTTGGGTGGACTGATCGTTATTTATTTAATGAACTTGGTTAGGGTGGCACTGCTGTACGGCATTGAAATCTATTGGCCGCGCTACCTCTATTTTTTCCACAAGTACCTCTTTACAGGGGGCATCTATGCCGTTGTTTTCTGGCTATGGTTTCTTTGGGCAAAAAAAGTAAAGCGTGAGGCAGCAGGATGATCTTTTCCTATCCCGGTCGGCTCGATGGGTACTCGTAGGGTTAGGCGTTGTTGGTCTCGCGGTGGTTTATCTTTTTCAACAAGCTGGTTTTTTGGTTGAATGGATTGATAAAGCGAACCATCCCTATTTATCTTTTTCATTTAATCGAACCCTTCGCCTTCTTCTCAATGATTTTTTTATGCTGCTGTTGCTTGCCGGGTGGTTTCAGTCGCGTTCCGTTCTTCAGTTAGCATTTACGATTCAATTGATTGATTTCTTCGTTTTACTTCCCGTTTATTTATTGGTGAAATTAAATTTGGAAGGAGATATCGAAATCTCGTCACCACTGTTATCTCAATTTCATCGTCTGATTGTCAACCCCACTCTCATGATTTTACTTATTCCTGCCGTATATTTCCAGCGGTTTATAAAGAAGGAATGAGCAAACGAATCTACTTGTCTCCGCCACACATGGGCGGGGAAGAACTTACCTACATCCATCAGGCGTTCGATACCAACTGGGTTTCTCCAGCAGGGCCTCACATTGATACATTTGAAAAAGAACTGGGTGCGTACAATGGCATCGAGTATTGTGCTGCTTTGTCTTCAGGTACAGCAGCCATTCATTTGGCATTGGTCATTTTGGGCGTGAAACCGGGTGACGAAGTGATCTGTTCTTCATTTACTTTTTCTGGCTCTTGCAATCCGATCGTTTACGTTGGTGCGACTCCGGTTTTTGTGGATTCCGAACTCGATACCTGGAACATGGATCCGGTTCTTTTAGAAGAAGCAATTTTGGATCGCATCAAGAAAGGCAAAAAACCCAAGGCCATTATCTTGGTGCATTTGTATGGGATGCCTGCCAAACTCAACGAACTTATGGCGATTTCAAAGAAATACGAAATTCCCGTTATTGAAGATGCGGCCGAGGCGCTGGGCTCAAACTATTTAGGACAAAAAGCTGGCACTTTCGGAGACATTGGTATTTACTCGTTCAACGGCAACAAAATCATTACCACCTCTGGGGGAGGGGCACTCGTTTCAAAAAATGAAGATTGGATCAAGAAGGCTCGGTTTTTGGCAACCCAGGCGAGGGATGCTGCCCCTCACTACCAACATTCTGAAATAGGATACAACTATCGGTTGAGCAATGTATCTGCAGGAATTGGTCTGGGGCAACTAAAAGTACTTGACGACCGTGTTCGGCAGCGGAGAGCCAACTTTGAGTTTTACCGAGATGCACTTGGCCACCTCCCGGGCATTTCTTTCCAACCCGAAATGAGCGGTTCATTCTCCAATCGATGGCTAACCACGATTCTGATCGATCCTTCTAAAAACGGAGGAATTACCAGAGAAGGCATCCGTCTAGCATTGGAAAAAGAGAACATCGAAAGCCGTCCATTATGGAAGCCCATGCACCTCCAGCCTGTTTTTCAACAATTTCCAAGCTTTGGGGGAGGGGTAAGCGAAAAGCTTTTTGAACAAGGGCTCTGCTTGCCTTCGGGATCGGGGCTAAAAGAGGAAGAACTCAAGAGGGTTGTCAGCTTGATTTCGTACTATCGCTAAAATCTTTGACTAGTTGTTGTTGGTCGCCTAGTTGTTGTTGGTCGCCTGATCCTAGTTGTTGTTGGTCGCCTGATCCTAGTTGTTGTTGGTCGCCTGACCAACAACATTATTCTTGAACATTGAATCAACTTCCCCGTTTTTATCTGTAGCGATTTTGCTTATTTTTTAAAAAATGCAAATCGAGCAGCATCCTGTCCAATTCTTCACAGCAGTTTGTTATGATTGGCTCAAGCTTTTGGATACGTCAAAGGCAAAGGAAATAATCATTGAGGCACTTAGGTACAGAGTAAGCGAGGGGCATGTTAAAGTAGCTGCTTTTGTGATCATGCCAAATCACATTCATCTTATCTGGCGCGTTCAAAACGGGTACGAACTAGAGGACGTGCAGCGAGATTTCTTGAAGTACACAGCCAAGGGCTTATTGGCACTAGTGAAAAATGACAAGGGCGAACGTGGCTTGGAAGAATTATTTGTTGGGTTGAAGGACAGAAAGTTTCAGGTATGGAAGCGAAATTCGATGAGTATTGATTTGATACATGAATGGTTTTTCAAGCAGAAATTGGAGTATCTTCATGCTAACCCATGCCAACCACACTGGCGGCTATCCGAACAGCCAGAAAGCTATCACTTTAGTTCAGCAAGATTCTATGAAACCGGGTTAGATGAGTTTGGATTTCTTACGCATCATACTGAGATATAGATTGTTGGTCAGGCCACCCTAGTTGTTATTGGTCGCCTGACCAACAACATTGAGATTTAGATTGTTGGTCAGGCGACCAACAATAACAGGGGTTGTTAGTTAAAATGCGTATTTTTTGTATTGAGATTTAGATTGTTGGTCAGGCGACCAACAATAACTGGGGGTAGTTAAAATGCTTATTTTTTGATACTGAGATTTAGATTGTTGGTCAGGCGACCAACAATAGAAGGGGATACATGAATGGTTTTTCAAGCAGAAATTGGAGTATCTTCATGCTAACCCATGCCAACCCTAGTTGTTGTTGGTCGCCCGACCAACAACATTGAGATTTAGATTGTTGGTCAGGCGACCAACAATAGAAGGGGATACATGAATGGTTTTTCAAGCAGAAATTGGAGTATCTTCATGCTAACCCATGCCAACCACACTGGCGGCTATCCGAACAGCCAGAAAGCTATCACTTTAGTTCGGCATGATTCTATGAAACAGGGTTAGATGAGTTTGGATTTCTTACGCATCATACTGAGATATAGATTGTTGGTCAGGCGACCTAGTTGTTGTTGGTCGCCCGACCAACAACATTGAGATTTAGATTGTTGGTCAGGCGACCAACAATAACAGGGGGGGTAGTTAAAATGCTTATTTTTTGATATTGAGATTTAGATTGTTGGTCAGGCGACCAACAATAACTGGGGTAGTTAAAATACGTATTTTTTATATTGAGATTTAGATTGTTGGTCAGGCGACCAACAATAACAGGGGCAAATTGATTAACTTGATCTTGGACAATTTCCAAAATCAGTAACGGCCAACAATGTTGGGTGCTCAAAAGCTCAAAGTAATAAGATTCAATAGGTTGCTTGAGTATATTGTGTTGGATATACCGATTGAAGTATTAAATTTGTAAATGGTTCAAAGTAATTTATCGACAAATGGGTAATTCGAGAAAATTTCTACTTGGGTTTAAAACTTTGTGCTTTTTATTGCTTGGCTTTACGTCTTTTGCTCAAACAGTTGGTGACTACAGGTCAAATAACGCGAGTGGAACCTGGTCAAATCGTTTGCATTGGCAAAGATGGACAGGTAGTTCATGGGGTACTCCCGCAAGTTCCCCAACTTCATCAAATGGTGTTATCACTATTCGCAACGGGCATACAATGAATGTTACTGCGTCTGTTACGGTTGATCAAGTTGTTGTTGACGGGGGTTGTACTATTAACATCAACTCAGGTGTAACATTGACTGTTGCAGATGGGACTGGCACTGATTTAGCAAACCAGGGCGACATCATAGTTGGTGGCACTCTTGCGGTAACAAGTCCTGCTGTTGTACAAATTCAATCGAACTCTAACGGTGATGGCCAAATAAGTTCGGTTACCGGTACGATAACCGGTAATATCACAGTAGAAAGGTTTTTGCCAAACACTATTGGTTCTCGGGCTTTCCGTTATTTAGCTTCTCCATTTACTAACGAAACGGTGGCAAGCTGGATGAATAGCTTTCCGATAACTGGCACCTTTACTGATCCATCGAATCCGTTATTGTGGCCCGGCCTTTCCGGAATCAATCAGGCAAGCCCTTCTCTCTATTTTTATGATCAATCAGTACCAGGTTATGCCACTTATCCTGAAAACGGTCAGAGTTCTTCACGGCCTTTGGTTAACGGGAGAGGTTACGCTGCCTACGTTCGGCAGACAGGATCGATAACTTTGAGTTTTAATGGTTCGGTGAGAACTGGATCCCTTCCAGTTACATTGACAAGTAATGGCACGGGCTACAATCTTATCGGAAACCCCTACCCATCAGCTATAAAATGGGATAATGTAAATTTATCAGGCGTTGCTATTAATGGCGAAATCTCCATGCTTGATAACACCGACAATAGTGGAATAGGTGCAGGCGTTTTTTCCTATTATCTTCAAGGGAGTCCTGGCTTGGCAATCCCTGGTGGTTGGGATGGTACAATTGCTATGGGTCAAGCTTTTTGGGTTAAAGCTACGGCATCGACAACGCTTACATTTAGTGAAACAAATAAAATTGTTAATGGAAGTCCCGGTTTTTTTCGCAAGGAAACTCAAAGTGCTGAAAATGTTTTGCGTTGTCAAATTACCGGTGTGGGGGTTACAAATACAAGGAAAGATCAGTTGGTAATTTCATTTAGAGATGACGCTTTGGACGCAAAAGATCGATATGATGTCGAGAAGCGAGATAATGCTTTACTCAATTTTTCATCATTTTCATCGAATGGAGTTGATTTGGCAATCAACACATTGGGAAAGCTTTCAAGTAGCAGAGAGATTTCACTCAATTTGAGGGGTATAGTGACTGGAGATTATAAAATGGATTTTAGCCAACTCGAGTCGTTTGATCCATCTGTAATCATAGAATTAGTCGATGATTACACCAAAAAAACAGTCACCATTGATGCTCAAAATTCTTCTTACAACTTCTCTGTTACCACAGATCTCTTAAGTTCTGGTAGTAGACGTTTTAGAGTTAACATTAAGAATTTGGTTACAGGTATTGAAGATGAGCGGGTTCAGGTGAATGGTTATCCTAATCCCGTTTCCAATCAATACACAATATCGTTATCCAAGAATGTTTACTTCTTAGGAAAAGTTGTGTTTTATAATTCAGTAGGTCAATTGGTTGAGCCTATTTTGGTCAACTCAACACAGTCTCAAAATGTATTTGATTTTTCTAATTTTCCGTCTGGCGTGTTTATAGTTAAGATCCCAACTACAAGTGGTTTTCATCTTTTAAAGGCTATTAAAAAATAATGAGATTTAGAGTTTTTTTTGCAATTGTTGTTGTATCTCTTGGATCATCTACATTTGCTTCAGCGCAACCTGGCGACCCTAGTGGTGACCCAGATGTGCCCATTACTGGCATTGAAGTACTGATTGGCTTAGGTGGTGCTTTGGGCTTGAAAAAGATGATGTCCAAAAAAAAAAATAGTCTGTAATTGTTTGTTGGCTTAATTCGAACGATCAAAATCCTGCCCCGTTGGGTCATTGTTTTTATTGACCTTTCTGTTATTTCTTTTTCCTGTTTTCTTGGGTATTTACTTCGGTTTAATTTCTCACTTCCTGAGCTCGATCATAGCGGTTTTGTTAAAGGTATTTTTGCATACACCGTTTTAGGTGCAATCACGGTTTTTGCAACCAGTAGCTACAAGGGTATCATTAGGTATACTGGCTTGCAAGATGGTGCGCGGATCATCACGATGGTTTTCTTAAATGCGCTACTCGCGTCTGTGGCTAATTTGGTCACTCATTATAATTTTGAGATCAACCTCATTCCTTATTCGGTCATTGTTATCACGTTCCTTTCGTCATCACTATTACTTTTTAATTACCGACTACTTGTCAAGTATTTTTTCGCCTATTACAAAAATGCAGTAGTTAAAAAATCCCGCGTTGTTATTTATGGGGCAGGACAGACAGGTATTATCACGAGACATGTCATTGATTCTTCACCGCGCATGCAAACGGTTGGCTTTTTTGAGAATGATAAAAATAAAGCCGGAAAACTGCTTGATGGAGTAAAGATTTACAAAGCAGATACGGATGATATCGAACGGCTGATCAGGGAAATCGGTGTTGATGAACTCGTCATTACGGTTCGCGATATGTCACTCGAGAAAAAGAACGAACTGGTTGATATCTGTATCCAAAATCAGGTGAAGATTCGAACTGTTCCACCGGTCGATAAATGGGTAAAAGGGGAGCTCAGCTTCAACCAAATAAAGGAAATAAATATTGAGGATCTGTTGGGGCGAGAGTCCATCAGGTTAGATCGTCAGAATGTGAAGGATGACTTGCGGGCAAAACGAATCCTGATAACAGGTGCAGCGGGCTCGATCGGTAGTGAGTTGGTAAGGCAAATTGTTCAGTACGATCCATCTAGTTTGGTTTTAATCGACCAGGCGGAATCAGACCTCTACGCCATCGAACGTGAAATAAAAGCTATAGATTCAAGAACTAATATTACACTCTATTTGGCAGACATAACTAATCGGGACAGGATGAAGGCTATTTTTGAGTACCACAAGCCGGAGATCGTCTATCATGCAGCTGCCTATAAGCATGTGCCCATGATGGAGAGCAATCCGTCAGAAGCTGTGCTTTGCAATATTCTTGGAACTAAATTGTTGGCTGATCTTTCGGTCGAAAATGGTGTTTCAAAATTTGTCATGGTTTCCACTGACAAGGCGGTTAACCCAACAAACGTGATGGGTTGTTCAAAGCGCATTGCGGAAATATACGTGCAGTCGTATAATAATTCATTAGGCGAGGCTCAGCCAATAGTCACCTCTTTTGTCACCACTCGATTTGGCAATGTGTTGGGCTCAAATGGCTCTGTCATTCCCATGTTCAAAAAGCAGATACAGGCGGGGGGGCCCATTACAGTTACTCATCCGGAAGTGACCCGTTACTTTATGACTATACCCGAGGCTTGCCAACTTGTGCTGGAGGCAGGTACGATGGGAAATGGGGGAGAGATATTTATTTTTGATATGGGTAAGGCCATCAAGATTGCCGACCTCGCCAAGAAAATGGTTTACCTATCCGGATTGGAGCCAAGTCGCGATATCGACATTGTATTTACTGGCCTAAGGGAGGGGGAGAAGCTATATGAAGAACTGCTTACTAAGAATGAAAATACGGTTCCAACCCATCACGCTAAGATCATGATTGCGAAGGTAAAGGAATATCCCTATGACGAAATAAATAAGTATGTTGATTTGTTCAACGACCTTGTCTACGATAAGAATGAATTAAAGATGGTTGCGTTGATGAAGGAGCTGGTGCCGGAGTACAAAAGCAATTACTCTCGCTATGAAATGTTAGATACAAAGTGATGGTCCTGAACAGAACCTAAATACGTTAACGCCTTTTTCTCTTGAATGCGCTTCTTTTCTTTGAATATTTTTTCCGATCATCGCCACCAAAAGCCCATGGCAGATAATATTCAACTTTTGCGTTAAGAAGTAGGTAAGAATCTAGGCTATTTGGATTTCCGCGAACACCACCTGTGGTTCCGTTAAGTACCGGGTCTACCCTTCGATCTGAAAAATAAATACTTTGTTGTGGGTCTTGGCTATCCGCGAAAGCTGCAGCCCCTGGATAAGTTGTACTTACATCATCGAGATAATCAGTAAATGTTTTTCTAAAACCGGCTTCAATAGACAAATTAAACATAGGGTTAACTTTGAATCTGGTCCCTAAACCAAACGGTAAGACTGTGGTCACCAAGCTGTAAGAGACACCTTCGGTCTTTAGCGGTTTTAAGGCAACAGAATTACCCAATTGATCTGTTGCTTTTGGGTTAAAATAAAGTAAGCCAACCCCTGCGAAGCCATATACATTTATTCCCGGCCTGCGATAATACCGATCACCACTTGTGAACAGATTAACGATCCCAACGGCACTGAGTTCAAAGTTACTGGATTGAAAAGATAAGTTGCGCTCAACTCTTCCACCTCCATTGGCGTCTTTGTCATCTCCAGCTAATGTAAACCAGTTCAATTCAACTCGAGCTCCAATTCTATTTGTTAGGAAATATTGTAGTGCAGCATTGACATTAGGGTTTGCCTTGATGTAGGCATTCGAATTAGCTAAATCACCATAATAGGTGGATGTGCCCAGACCTCCACTGAGAATCAAAGAGCGTTCTCTTCTGGCTGAATAAAAACTCTGCGCCTCCGAAAAAGAAGAAATCGTCAATAGTAAGATTACCGAGCCAACTATTTTACCCATTTGCCAACATTTAAATTCCTAATTTATAGAATTTCTATCAATAAGGAAACCAACTACTTAGCTAGAACTTCCCTGATCTTCTCGGCAGCCTCTTTCAACAGTATGGCAGAGAAAACCTTTAAACCTGATTCTTTGATAATTTTTGCCCCCTCTTCTGCGTTGGTGCCTTGTAAGCGAACAATGATTGGCACCGGAATGTCTCCCACTTTTTTGTAGGCTTCAACCACACCAGATGCCACCCGGTCGCATCGAACGATACCACCGAAAATATTGATTAAGATAGCTTTAACATTAGGGTCTTTCAAAATGATCCTAAAGCCCGCCTCTACGGTTTCTGCATTGGCGCCACCACCTACATCCAAGAAATTGGCCGGATCGCCACCAGAGAGTTTGATTATATCCATTGTTGCCATAGCAAGGCCGGCACCATTTACCATACAGCCTACATTTCCATCTAACTTCACATAGTTTAAGCCGGACTTGCCCGCTTCAACTTCTAATGGATCTTCTTCACTAATATCTCTCAGCTCTTCCAAATCTTTATGTCTGTAGAGGGCATTGTCATCTAAATTTACTTTTCCATCAACCGCCAGTATCTTGCTGTCGGACGTTTTTAAAACAGGATTAATCTCAAACATGGAAGCATCTAAGCCCATGTAGGCGGTATACAGAGAATTCACAAACTTTACCATCTCCTTGAATGCATTCCCCTCCAAGCCAAGTGAAAACGCAATTTTACGAGCCTGAAACGGTTGAAGCCCAATGGTAGGATCGATCCATTCTTTCACAATTTTTTCAGGATGAGTGGCAGCTACTTCTTCGATGTTCATTCCACCTTCTGTAGAAGCCATGATTACGGGCTTGCTCGTTGAGCGATCCAGCAAGATGCTCATGTAGTACTCTTTCGGTTCAGTTGCTCCGGGATAGTAGACGTCTTCTGCAATCAATACTTTATTCACTTTTTTCCCGGCAGCACCGGTCTGAATGGTCACCAAGGTTCCGCCCAATATCGCTTTTGATTTTTCAAAAACTTCGTCCACACTTTTCGCGAGCACAACGCCTTTTGACCCCGTTTCTTTCACCGTTCCTTTTCCACGCCCACCTGCATGTATTTGTGATTTCACCACGAACCACTTGGATCCCGTTTCGGTTTGGATTTCTTTAGCTGCCGCCACCGCTTTATCGGGAGTGTCTGCAACAATACCTCTTTGAACGGCAACACCATATTTTTTAAGGATGTCTTTGGCTTGGTACTCGTGAATATTCATGATTGTCAGTTTTGCAAGCAAGCTACTTTTTTTAATGCTTATTTCACTACATAGTGGGTGTTTTTTAGCGTTGCAGTTTGCGGAATTATTTTTATGCAGAACTATCTGGCAGTGTTATTATCATTACTTTGCTAACCGACAACGATCAAAATAAAACGAGATAGTATGCTAAAAGGAAGAGGCCTTCAGAAGTCGTACGGGGATCTAAAAGTCCTGAAGGGTGTTGATATTCAGATTAATAAAGGCGAAGTAGTGTCCATCGTTGGTGCCTCTGGTGCAGGAAAAAGCACACTCTTGCATATTTTAGGAACATTGGATGTGCCAGATGCAGGTTCATTAGAAATAGATGGCATAGATGTCTTCCGTCAAACTGCTAATGGGTTGGCCGCTTTCAGGAACAGCAGTATTGGGTTTGTCTTTCAATTTCATAATCTCTTGCCAGAATTTTCGGCCATCGAAAATGTCATGATACCCGGCCTTATTGCCAAAACTAGCCAAGGCAAAGTGAAAAAGCGCGCTATCGAGTTGCTTGAACTTCTGGGTTTGGCAGAAAGGCAAAAACATAAACCTTCTGAGTTGTCGGGAGGGGAGCAGCAGCGGGTGGCAGTAGCTAGATCATTGATCAATTCTCCATTGTTGGTGCTGGCGGATGAGCCAAGTGGTAACCTCGATTCAAAAAATGCAGCAGAATTACATCAGCTCTTTTTTCGTCTCCGCGATCAATTCGGTCAAACCTTCGTGATTGTTACACATAATCAGGAATTGGCCTCTATTACCGATCGCAGACTGGAAATTAGAGACGGAATGATGGATGCCTAAAGTCTACGTTTACTGTAGCTCTTCTGTGCTTTTAGGCCATGCTTGGTAGGCCGGTTTGAACCATATGCGGGGCATTGATAGTTTTCAAACGCACATGAGGAAAGAGTAGAAGCAACAAGTAGGAACAGGATTAATTTTTTTTGTGTTTTTATCTTTTTGTTGATAAACCCAGATTTTGCAGTTGGCTGCAAGATCTGCCCGGAGGGTGAAGAATACTGACTGTACCTTCCAGTATTTTCAGGGTTAACCTCTACTAAAATGCCATACATTTTGCGTCAACCGCAGGCAAATTGTGCTACTGCAAAATCTGGGATAAAAAAGTAGGGCAGGCAGTTGGACTGCTTTTTTCGATGATCAATGGCGATAGTACAAATTACGACAAGATGAAGATAATTATTTTGGCTGGTAAGGGAGGACATTAGTGTTTCAGAGATTATTGGAAGAGACTGCTCGTTTGCATTAATGACTCAGCAAGTATCCGTACTTTAATACTGATTGTTATCATTTCCTGTTTACAATCGACCCGAATTCATTAGAATCAGCACTTAAATACGGAATATTTATAACTCAGTACTATAGTACATATTAGTATGTAATTCCATAATTTTGTGTATTGAGTTGCATCCATTTCAGCACTTTAATACTGATTATATGACCATATCAGATTATCACATTCAAGATCTCTCTAAGACCATTGTGGGCCGCAGAGAAGTTCTGGGCATCACACAAGAGCAACTTTCCAAGCTCTCGAAGGTGGGGATGAAAACGATCTACAAACTCGAACAGGGCATTGGCAATCCATCACTGGATACGATTGAAAAAGTGCTTGATATATTAGGCCTTGAACTTAGAGTAAAACTTAAGAAATAAATAAGACATGCGAACGGCACTGGTCTACCGAAATAATGACTTGGCAGGAAAACTGACCGAATCAGAAAGGGAATACATCTTCCGCTACGATGATTTTTACTTTAGAGATCAAGGCAAAAAGGCTATAAGCCTTACCCTTCCAAAAGTGCAACAGGAATATAGAAGTAAAATCTTCTTCCCCTTTTTTTTCAACATGCTGGCAGAAGGCGTTAATAAAAAATTGCAGTGCCGCCAACTACAAATAGATGAGAATGACTACTTCTCACTCTTAACAAAAACAGCTTGCGAAGACACTATTGGGTGCATCACTGTTAAAGCCGAATCGCTATGATTGTTGACCATTGCCCTTCCACTTTAAAAAAAGGAATAGGTACCTATAGCACAACCGCGCTCAAGAAAGTCTTTTATGGCAAGAAAGTAAGCCATATCCTTCCGTTTCTACCACCTGAAAAAGACGAACAGGTCAAAGAGTTGTTCATGAAGAACCGAACACGGATCAGTATTTCTGGCGTTCAGAAAAAATTGTCGCTATTTCTTGCGAAGAATATATTGACCCTTACAGACCCAACACAACATGGCCTGTATATTCTCAAACCCATTCCTGATGAATTAAAAAAAGCTGATCAGGTGCCAGCCAATGAACATTTAACGATGCAACTGGCAGAACAAGTTTTTGGTATTCAAACAGCGCCAAATGCTTTGATATTTTTTCAAGATGGGCAGCCAGCCTACATTACCAAAAGATTTGATCGCACACTGGACGGTAAGAAGTTCGGAATGGAAGATTTCTCGACTCTGGCTGGCAAGACAAAACAAACCCATGGAGAGGATTTTAAGTACGAGGCTAGCGCTGAGGATCTTTTTAAAATATTGAATCAAAATGTAGGCGCTTATAAAATTGAGAGCCAGCGACTGTTTCGTCTGATCATATTCAACTATGTCTTTTCTAATGGCGATGCTCACCTCAAGAACTTTTCATTATTGGAAACTATCAATGGCGATTATCTTCTCAGTCCGGCCTATGACCTGCTCTGTTCCAGAATACACGTGAATGATCCGGATCTGGCGCTTAAAGACGGTCTTTTTGCTGAAGGGTATTCTACTGAGAGCTTTGATAGCAATGGGTTTTATGCCTATGATGACTTTCTTAGCCTTGGTGTGCGGGCAGGATTACCCGAGGCTATAGTTAAAGATGAAATTAACTTGTTTTTAAGCAATAAGGAAAAAGTAACTGAGCTGGTAGGGCGTTCATTCCTAACAGATGATATGAAGGTTAAGTATTTAGAATTATATAGCGATAAATTAACGAGGATGACCTACTCCTTTAAAAAACAACTTTAAAGAGTCATAAGAGGCAAAGAAGTGAATAGCTGATTTGCTTGACTCTCTGGGGGTTCCATACACTTAATAAATTCTCAGCTTTTGGCATGGATAAGTCAAACGGAAATTTGGATTCAAAAAATGCAGCAGAATTACATCAGCTCTTTTTTCGTCTTCGCGATCAGTTCGGTCAAACCTTCGTGATAGTTACACATAATCAAGAATTGGCCTCTATTACCGATCGCAGACTGGAAATTAGAGACGGAATGATGGATGCCTAAAGTCTACGTTTACTGTAGCTCTTCTGTGCTTTTAGGCCATGCTTGGTAGGTCCGTTTGAACCATAGGCGGGGCATTTATAGTTTTCAAACGCACATGAGGAAAGAGTAGCTGCAACTAGAAGCAACAGGATTGATTTTTTCATGGTTTTTGTCTTTTTGTTGAGACAAAAGTAGGGCAAGCCGTTGGGCGGCATTTTTCGTTGACTGGTCGGATTAAATGAGAGTAAGCAGAATTGCTACTATTGTAGAAAACGGCAAAAAACAGCCGAATAGTTCACGGTTGGATGTAAACCTTACGGACTTCTGTACTTTGAACGACTAACTAAAGGAATACTTTAACCTAGAAATGGACGAAAACTTCATTTTCCGCGTCTTCAACCTCTACTGTGCCATTGGAATCGATTGACAGAAGCTTCACTTTTCTTAGCTCGCTAATCAATAATGGGTCATAAACTGCGTTTACGCGGATGTAGTTTTCAGTGAAACCGTGCATTTTTCCATTCTCGATGTCATTTTCAAAGAGTACGGTATACTCTTTCTGCAAATTCTGCTCATAGAATGCTCTCCTCTTCTTGTCAGATAAGCCGTGAAGCATTTTAGACCGATCGCTCCTGACATGGGGTAGAACGCGCTGTGGAAGAGTTGTGGCTAAGGTATCATTGCGCTCAGAGTAGGTAAAAACATGTAGATAGGAGATGTCGAGCTCGTTCAGGAACTGGTACGATTCAAGGAAATCTTCATGTGTTTCGCCCGGGAATCCAACAATCACATCTACGCCAATGCAGCAATGAGGCATCGCCATTTTTATTTTCTCAACGCGGGCCGTATACAACTCGCGTTGATAGCGTCTCCGCATCAACTTCAGTATCTTGTTTGACCCCGATTGCAATGGGATGTGAAAGTGGGGAACGAATTTTTTTGAATTTGCTACAAATTCGATGATTTCGTCTGTGAGAAGATTGGGTTCAATAGAGGAGATTCTAAAACGTTCTATTCCGTCTACTTCATCCAGTGCTTTGATCAGGTCGATCAAACGCTCCTTTCGTTCTCCCTCTTGAATTCCAAAGTCTCCGGTATTGACTCCTGTTAATACAATCTCCTTCACATTTGTTTGCACGATAGATTTGGCAGTAGCAACGATGTGATCAATACTATCGCTTCGACTTGCCCCCCTCGCGAGCGGAATGGTGCAAAATGAGCACGAGTAATCGCAACCGTCTTGCACCTTCAAAAAAGTTCGGGTGCGGTCATTCATCGAATAAGAAGTGTTGAAGCTGGAAGCCATTTCAATATCTGAAGAAATAACAACTGGCTGGCTTGGGCGAACAAATCCGTCTAAAAGCTCGGCTAACTGAAATTTCTCTGCTGCACCCAATACCGCATCAACGCCTGGTATTTCCGAAATCTCTTTTGGCTTAAGCTGTGCATAACAGCCGATGATAGCGACATAGGCATCGGGTGAAATAGCCCTCGCTTCGCGAACCACCTTGTGGCACTTCTTGTCTGCATTTTCTGTAACCGAGCAGGTATTGATAATGAAGATATCCGGACGATCGGTGAAATCTACCTTTCGATAGCCCTTTTCCTCAAATTTTCGGGCGATGGTTGATGTCTCCGAAAAGTTTAGTTTGCAGCCAAGGGTATAAAAAGCGACTTTCTTCATACAAGTAGGCACAAAGTTAAGGAAGAGAATTCAAGAACTAAAAAGGATGCGAGGTTCAGACGGAAGGGTTTTGAATCATCCTTCGGTGGTAGTTGATTTGGCCCAAGTGATAGCCGAGATGGGCTGTCAGGTGAATCAGAAAATACTCGGTGGTCATGGGTACTTTGAAAACTTGTTCAGGATAGGGCATGGAAAGCACGTTTTGCTGTAAGCTGCCTAGTGCAAGAGCTACTGAATTTTTCGCTTTACCAATTTCGTTCAATAACTCAATTCTGGGCATGCTGTGTGCCGCAAATTCATTGTCACGATTTCGAGTGTAGCCCGAGTGCCCTAACACGGTACCAATATAATGTTGCAGGTTTCCACACAGGTGAAGACTCATGTGGCCTGCTGAGTTCTTGATAGCTCCGGTAGTCGCCCAAACCAGCTGGTCCGATGGGTAAAGTGCAATCTCTTTTTCTAGTACAACGAGGTCTCTATCAATTATTTTTTGGATGGATTGAATAAACGAACTCATGGGATCAACTCCTTTTCGATGACATTGATGATTGTATCTAATTGTTGGGAGACCGCATCGAACTCATTTTTTGAACCCAATTTTGCCTTCACACTCACGTAGAATTTTATTTTTGGCTCCGTACCAGAAGGGCGTACGGAAATTTTGTTTCCTGTTTCGGTATAGAATTGAAGAACATCAGAGGAAGACAGATCAATAGATTTCTTTTCGCCTGAAATCAAATTCGTTTCTTCACTCAACTTGTAATCTAGTTTTCGTACAACTCGCTCTCCACCTAATGTCGAAGGCGGGTTTTTACGAAACATTTTCATCATGTCTTTGATTTGCTGTTCACCTTCTGCCCCTTTGCGCACCAAGGTAAACAGGCCTTCTTTGTAGTAGCTATTTTCAATATACATTTGAAGCAGCCAATCGTAGAGTGTTTGCCCTTCTTGTCTGGCTGCAGCGGCCATAGAAGCAAAAAAGGCGCAGGCGGAAACGGCATCTTTATCGCGAACGAAGTCACCCACCATGTAACCGTAGCTTTCCTCGCCTGCTGCAATAAATTTCATCTTACCTTCTTGTTCACGCATTAACTCGGCAATGTATTTGAAGCCAGTTAATGTATTGAAGCACGTTACACCAGCCTGACGAGCCATGTCATCAATCAACTCCGTAGTAACTATTGTTTTGGCGATATACGAATCAGTTGTATCTCTTAAGTTTTTAAGAATAAACCACATCATCAAACTGAATGCCTGATTACCATTCAACAAGAAGAATTCACCGTTATTGTCTTTGATGCCAATGCCTACTCGATCAGTATCCGGGTCGGTGGCCATTACCAATTCAGCGTTTAGTTTTTTCGCTTTTTCAAGAGCCAATGTCATAGCCGATTTTTCCTCTGGATTGGGTGATTGAACTGTTGAGAAATTGCCATCCGGTATTTTTTGTTCCTCCACTACTTGCACGTTTTCAAAACCAAGTCGCTTCAAGCATTCGGGCACCATGGTAATTCCCGCGCCATGAAGGCTCGAATAAACGATCGGTATATTTTTTTGTTCTTTAATACTGTCTTGTTTTGGAATCAACCTTTTTACTTCCTCATAGTACGCGTCTTCAACATCGGTGCCGATTAATTTAATTTTCGATGAATCAGCAGTAAATCTAATCTGGCCAAAGTCGGTGATCGCGTTTACTTCGTTGATCACATTTTTGTCGTGAGGCGGAACCAGTTGCGCGCCATCGACCCAATATGCTTTATAGCCGTTGTATTCTTTCGGATTGTGTGAAGCAGTAATGACCACACCCGACTGGCATTTCAAATAACGAATAGCGAAAGAGAGTAGGGGAGTTGGTCGTAGTTCGGGGAACAAATGAACTGTAATTCCATTAGCGGAGAATATATCTGCAACAATGCCTGCAAAAAATTTACTATTGTTGCGGCTATCGTAGGCGATAGCTACCCGAATTTCTTGAGAAAGGAAACTTTTCTTGAGATAGTTAGCGAGCCCCTGCGTAGCAGCACCAATCGTATATTTATTTATACAGTTGGCACCTACTCCCATGATACCTCGCAAACCTCCAGTTCCAAACTCCAGTTCCTTATAGAAACTATCAATCAGGTTTTTTGTGTTGCTATCTGCGAGAAGTTTATTTATTTCTTGTTTGGTGGCATCGTCTATGGCAGAACTGTTAAGCCATTTCGCTGCTTTCTCTTTTGATTGCGCAAGTAAATCCATTCTTTTTTTATTTTTTGTAATCCTCTCGGACCGGATAAAACACATCTAAAATTTTGCAATCAGTGATTGCCCTTCCAGAATGCTTAGCGTGGGATGGAATGGGTAACACCATTCCTGCTTGTAGGTGATTGGATATACCCTGTAGAACAAGTTCAAATTCTCCTTCGAGCATATTGACAACCTGTTCATGTATGTGCGAGTGTTCGGGCAATGAACTTCCTTGTTTAATCTCCCAATAGGCGAACGTCATGTTATCGGTGTGGACGAACCGCCCAAAAAATCCGGGCATTACTTCCCGGGGTTCTAGCATTTTAATATCGTTGATCATTATTTGAATGGGTTTATGATGGTTACGGAATTTTCTACAATAAGTCCGTCTTGCATGTCTTCCGAATAGATAATGGAGCAATTATTGAGAATGGCTGTGGCTATAATGATTGAATCCCAAGAGCTAAGCTGATATTTTATTGAAATTTCAAAACTCTTCAATAACGTTGCTTCTGTGATTTGGAGAATTCTGAATCTGTTTAGTATTCTTCTTGCAAAGTCAAAAGTAGTTTCTTTGTTTAAATGTAATTTTTTTAAACAAACATTTACATTCTCAGCAATTACTTGGGTGCTTATAAAAAAATCAGGTGATAAGAAGTCTTGAGCCTTTTTTGTTTTTTCTTTTGATCTATTATCAACAAGGTAAACTATAATGTTGCTATCAATAAACACCTTAAGCTCTGTCATAGAGTTCGTCTCTGTTAAACTTAAAATTGCTCAGATCAACATTGAATTTTGAGAATTCCTCCACAAGACTTTTTCTCCACTCTGCCAACTCGGTTTTACCTATTGCTTGTTCATCCTCTTCGGTGGATGGCAATATAATAACATCAACTTCTTCTGCCTTAAAATCATCAGGAAGATCGACAGTTACTTGCCGTCCAGTTCTTCGCACTCTTTTCTTTCTAACAGCTTCCATAGATCAAAGTTACAAATTCCCCCTTAACTCCTGTTCATGCTCGATGGCTTCAAACAATGCTTTGAAATTTCCTTTGCCAAAAGACTTGGCTCCATTGCGTTCAATGATTTCAAAAAATAAGGTTGGTCGATCCTGGAGCGGTTTCGAAAATATTTGCAAGAGATAACCTTCTTCATCTCGATCGATGAGGATATTCAGTTTTTGTAGTTCTTTATAGTCTTCATTGATTTTCCCTACACGTTCAATGACTTCAGTATAATAAGAATCTGGTACGTGGAGAAATTCAACACCCCGCTTCTTAAGTTCACCTACAGTTTGGATGATATCGTCTGTGGCAATTGCGATATGCTGCACGCCTGCTCCTTTATAAAAATCAAGGTATTCTTCTATCTGTGATTTCTTTTTGCCCTTGGCAGGTTCGTTGATGGGAAATTTGATGTATCCGTTTCCATTTGAAACCACTTTGCTCATCAGCGCACTATATTCGGTGGAAATGTCTTTGTCATCGAAGGTGATCAGCAACTTGAAGCCCATGACGTCTTCATAAAACTTCACCCACTTATTCATATGTCCTAATTCCACATTGCCCACGCAATGGTCAACATGTTTTAATCCAATGGAGGTAGGAGCAAAACTGCTTTTGACAGCTTTATAGCCAGGCATAAAGGCTCCCTTGTAGTTTTTCCTTTCAACAAAAGTGTGAATGGTTTCTCCGTAGGTTTTAATACCCGATAAAACAACTTCTCCATATTCGTCTTTTATTGCCTTTGGTTCAAAAGCAACTTCTGCTCCACGTAGTACCGTTTCTTGAAAAGATTTTGTGGCGTCATCTACCCAGAGCGCTAGCACCTTGACACCGTCCCCATGTTTTCTTAGATGTTCAGAAATTTCAGAATCAGGCTGAAGCGAAGTAGTTACAAGAAAGCGTATTTTGTGTTGTTGCAGCACATAACTAGCTCTGTCTTTTACTCCTGTTTCAGGGCCAGCGTAAGCCACCAGTTCGAAGCCGAAGCAATGCTGATAAAACAGCGAGGCCTGTTTGGCGTTTCCCACATAAAACTCAATGTAGTCGGTGCCGTTGATGGGTAGAAAGTCAGGTTCCATTGGAATGTTAATTTAGTGTGGTAAATTTAAACATTCCGCTTGTTTTTATTTTGACTTTGGGCAATCTTGGCAAAAAATTGGATTATGGATTTGAAAAAATTGGATCTGGCCGTTCAGACAATCGCACTTAGAAGAAATGAGTTAAAGAAGCTAGACTACAATAATCCCAAATATGACGATCTGGAAGAAGAATTGCATGATTTGGAAGACTCGTTGCTTGACGAGTTTGGCAACTACCTCGAAGGGGTGTTTCAAGAAATTCATGACAAGTACTGCCCCGATACAGATGTTCTTTTGCCCATTGCCTACATGGCCAAAACATACACGATTGATCAAAGCAATGAGTTTTCAGTAAGCCAGTCCGAAGGCGTGTACGTGGAAGTAGATTCACTTCCCGCCAAGGAAACGAAATTGGTGATGATTCCTAACCCGCTCCGAGTGGTCTTGAATATCGGGCAAGAGCAACAGCGTTTGGTTTGGGGCTCAAAGTGAATTGATGTCCTTTAGATTTGGAAATCCGCTGGGTCGATGCGGGTAACTATTCCCTATTTCGTCTTACATTTGCTACCCTGCTATTACAAAACAATTCTTCGGTGAACTTTTCCGTTCAATTAGACCCAAATCTTGCCTTTAAGGCTGTAGCTCAAGCTGCCGAAGAGCAGGGTGTTGAGGCGTATGCGGTAGGCGGCTATGTACGCGACTTGATTCTTCAACGACCGAGTAAAGACGTAGATTTTGTATGTGTTGGCAGTGGCATTGAGCTGGCTAATGAAGTGGCCGCTATTCTGGGTGAAAAGCAGGTTACTATTTTTAAAAATTTTGGAACTGCGAACATCAGGCATGGTGATCTGGAATTGGAATTCGTAGGTGCCAGGAAAGAATCCTATCGCAGTGAGTCGAGAAAGCCAATCGTGGAAGATGGAACCCTGCAGGATGACCAACGCAGGAGGGACTTCACAATTAACGCGCTGGCGATTAGTCTTTCAAAAAATAACTATGGTGAGTTAGTTGATCCATTTGGGGGAGTTGAACACCTTAAAGCAAGATTGATTAAAACACCGCTTAGCCCAGATATAACGTTTTCAGACGATCCGCTTCGTATCATGCGTGCGATTCGATTTGCTTCTCAATTGAATTTTGACATTGAAGCAGATACGTTTGAAGCTATCGGTAGAAACAAAGAGCGTTTGAAAATTGTTTCCATGGAGCGCATTTCAGATGAACTCAATAAGATCATCCTGTCTCCTGTTCCTTCCTATGGATTTAAGCTCCTTTTTCAGTCGGGAATTCTTAAACTCATTTTTCCGGAAATGGTGGCGTTGCACGGAGTGGAGTACCAGGATAACAAAGCACACAAAGACAATTTCTATCACACCATTCAGGTGTTGGATAATGTGGCAAAAGTATCAGCCGATCTTTGGTTGCGTTGGGCTGCGATTTTGCATGACATCGCTAAGCCTGCTACAAAGCGGTTTGACAAAGATGCAGGCTGGACTTTTCATGGGCACGAAGACAAAGGCGCGCGCATGGTACCGGGCATTTTCAGGCGCATGAAGTTGCCCATGAATGAAAAGATGGATTTTGTTCAGAAGTTAGTCCGACTTCACCTAAGACCAATTGCCTTGGTAAAGGAGGTTACAGATTCCGCCATTCGCAGATTACTTTTTGAAGCCGGAAACGATGCCGATGCGTTGATGATTCTTTGCCGTGCGGACATAACTTCAAAAAATAGTGAGAAAGTGGCAAAGTACCTCAAGAACTTTGAGAAAGTTCAGCAGAAGATGATTGAGGTAGAAGAAAAAGACCAGGTGAGAAATTTTCAACCACCTATTGATGGCGATGAAATCATGACTATTTTTGACGTTCAGCCTGGCAGGATAATTGGAGACATTAAAGATCAGATAAAAGAGGCCATCTTAGATGGGCAAATTAAAAATGATCGGCACGAAGCGTACACACTGATGCTTAAAATCGCCTCGGAAAAAGGCATTCACTTGAAAATGAATACACCCTGAAAAAATAAAACTTGTTTATGAAAATTCGAATTTACTTGTTGATCGTGTTTGTGGGAATTTCATCTGCTTCTTTTGCCCAAAGAAAAAAGAAAGGAGAGGAGCAGCGGAAAATGGATCCAGAGCCAGCGGCAGTAACGACAGCTCCAGCACCAAAGGTAGAATCTGTGAAGAAAGACACACTTCCCAGAATCAACCCGTTAACGCAGCATTTTGCTCGTAAATACGCGGCAGCGCTTCAATGGAACGACTACGAAGTGGCCAAGGACGCACTCTATGATCTAATCATCGAGAACCCAGGGAATGATTCAATCATTTTTGATTTAGCAGTTTATTATTATCAAAACCAGAAATCAGCCTCTGCCGTGCTGGTCGCGAATGAGTTATTAAAAAGGAATCCGAAAAATGCTGGTGCGCTCGAAGTTGCAGCCGGTGGGTATGAAGCATTGAGTGTTCTTGATAAGTCTATCCAAAGTTATGAGAGTCTCTATTTGTTGACTGACAACATTACTGCGCTTTATAAAATGGCGTTTCTTCAATATCAAATGAAAAGGTTTAAAGAGAGTGCGAACTCTGCGGAAATTTTGCTCGCCAGAAAGGATCTTGATGGCGTAAAAGCTTCTTATAATGATTCCAAAGGAAAAGCCAAGGAGTTTCCGGTAAAAGTGGCGGTCGTCAATTTGAAGGGCATGCTTGCACTCGATCAAGGAGACAAAATAAATGCGAAAAAGTACTTTCAGGAAGCGCTTGCAATTGCCCCTGACTTTGGCTTGGCAAAAGAAAATCTTGCAAAGATCAAGTAGTACGCAACCTTCTTAACTTTACTTGGTCTTTGGTCAGGTAAAGGTTATTCGTTGGAGCTACCGATTACAAATGTCCATCAGGAACTAATCGATCGTTGCCGCAAAGGCGACCGGAAATCCTATTATCAACTGTATAAGTTGTATAGCAGAAGCATGTACAATGTGGGCTATCGAATTGTCAATAATGAAGACGAAGCCCAGGATGTTCTACAAGAAGCCTTTATTAGCGCGTTTAACAACCTCGATAGTTACCGAGGTGATTCAGCTTTTGGTGCCTGGTTAAAACGAATCGTGATCAATAAAGCGATTACACATGCTACGAAAAAACGGTTTGAGCGATTTCCGGATCACGAAGATTTTGATGTAAAGGAAGAAGAACCTCAGGATCTTTTTGAAGGTTTTCCATTCACCGTTGAGAAAGTCAAGACTGCGATTCACGCCTTACCAGATGGCTACAGAACCGTTCTGTCGCTTTATTTATTGGAGGGTTATGACCACGGAGAAATTGCCGAAATAATGGGCATCAGTGAATCCACTTCAAAATCACAATTTAATAGATCAAAAAAAAAATTAAAGGAATTACTTGAACTTAGCATGATATGAAAGATGCACTAAAAGATTTTGTTAGTCAGCACCGAGACGACTTTGATTCGCAAGTGCCTCCTCGGGGAACATGGGAAGGAATTGAAGGCCAGCTACCTTCAAAATCTGTTTCCTTATGGAACTCAGTGATCTTGTGGCGTGCCGCTGCTATCATTCTTTTAGGGGTATCCTTGTTTACCGTTTTTTCAAGCCGTGATCTCCCAACCGATAGGGGTGAGCGCGCAAAGTTGAAGGGAGAGTTTATCGATCTAGAATCTTACTATGGCAGTCAGATCACAGAAAAAAAACTATTGGTGACTCAATTTCAATCCGATACAGGGTTAACAGAAGACGAGGTAACGCAAAACCTTCAAAAATTGGAGGCCATGTATCAGGTATTAAAGTTAGAGATGGAGAAAAGACCTTCAGAAGATGTGAAGGATGCCCTTGTTCTAAACTTACTTGTGCGAATAGATCTGTTGAATCAGCAATTGAATAAACTAGACAAACAACCTGAAAAAAAAGTATCGGTTCGTTCTTAGTATAGTTCAGGATTTAACTCAAATTCTTGAATGCTTGAATCCAGGATTCTACCTTCATCGCATTTAAGAACCCGAGCCGGAAACTTTTTGATGAGTCCATAACTGTGGGTGGCCATTAAAACAGCGGTTCCGCTTTTGTTGATTTGCTGAAATATTTTGAGTATGCCGTGAGAAACCTCAGGATCCAGGTTGCCGGTAGGTTCATCGGCAATTAACATGACAGGTTCGTTGATGAGTGCACGGGCAATGACGACCCGTTGTTGTTCTCCTCCTGAAAGCTGGTGCGGTAATTTTTTCTCAACTGCGCCCAGGCCAACTTGCATCAGCACATCAGCTAAACGATTTTTCATTTTTGCGTTTTCTTTCCAACCTGTCGCACGCATTACAAAAAGCAAATTCTCGGCAACGGTTCTATCTGGCAAGAGTTGAAAATCTTGAAAAATAATGCCCACTTTTCTGCGAAGTAGGGGTACTTGGTGATTTTTGATTTCGCGAATGCTAAAGCCGGCTACACTAATGTCTCCCAGGCGAAGGGGCAAATCTGCATACAATGTTTTCAGCAGAGAGGATTTTCCGGATCCGGTGCGGCCAATGATAAAAACAAATTCGCCCTTTTCCATTTCAAAACTGATGTTGCTAAGCACCGGGTTTTGCTCCTGAAAGATGGTAGCTTCTTTTACACGAAGGACGGGGTCTGTGGAAAACATGCAGCTAATTCAATGTTCAAAATTTAAGATTAGCCATTTGCTTTTTTGTGATCTGCTAAGAATTTCTCTAAGCCACTATCAGTCAAAGGATGCTTTAGCAAAGCCATGATTACATTCAGTGGGCAAGTAGCTACATCCGCGCCAATTTCCGCACATTTGATTAGATGGATTGTGTGACGAATACTTGCTGCAAGGATCTCAGTTTGGTAGCCATAGTTATCATAAATTAATCTGATCTGCACAATCAACTCTAAACCATCTTGTGAGATATCGTCTAAGCGACCAATAAATGGGGAAACATAATTCGCTCCAGCCTTGGCTGTTAATAACGCCTGACCTGCCGAAAAAACCAGGGTGCAATTTGTGCGGATGCCTTCACTGCTAAACTTCTTAATTGCTTTTACTCCATCTTTTATCATCGGCACCTTCACCACAATCTTGTCGTCAATTTTTGCCAACTCTTTTCCCTCCCGAATAATACCCTCGAAATCAGTTGCGATCACTTCTGCACTCACGTTATTATCAACTATGTTACAAATTGCTTTGTAATGAGCCATTACTTTTTCTTTTCCTGCAATGCCTTCTTTAGCCATCAATGATGGATTGGTAGTGACTCCGTCCAGGACGCCAAGATCGTAAGCTTCTTTTATCTCATTTAAGTTGGCAGTATCAATAAAGAATTTCATAGTGATTTATTAGATGGTGGTTTGGCTAGCAAAACTAACTAAAAGCCATCAAAGAATGATTGGCTATTGATGCTAAATTCGGCCTTAATTTTTACCTTTGACTAGATGAAGATAAACGAGCCAGACCTTAGCGGGAGCTATACTTACGCTGACTACTTTAGCTGGCAATGGGGCGAGATGGCGGAGCTTATAAGAGGCAAGATTTATAAGATGTCACCGGCACCCACCAGTAAACATCAAAAAGTGGTGGGTAATTTATTTGGCCTGCTATGGACAGATTTGCGTGGTGAGCGTTGTCAAGTATTTACGGCACCCTTTGATGTACGAATACCCAAATCACCAAAAATGAATGGTGATAAAGATATTACTACGGTAGTTCAACCGGATGTTTGTGTGGTGTGCGATCCAGCGAAAATTGATGAACGAGGTTGCATCGGAGCTCCTGATTGGATTATTGAGGTACTTTCTCCCAACACGACCTCAAAAGATCTGCGGGAGAAGTTTTCAATTTATGAAGAAGCGGGTGTAAAAGAATATTGGGTGATACATCCACAAGAGCAAACAGTTTTAGTTTACACACTTAACAAAGAGGGTAAATATGACGGAATTTTGCAGCCGTACATTTGCACTGACAAGGTAAGGTCAACTGTTCTGGCAGGTATTTTTATAGATCTATCGGAGGTTTTCCTTCCGGAAATTCAATAGAGATTTCTAAGATTTTAACCCTGAAGAATCTTCAAGATAGGGTGGGAGAAAAAAGTGGCAAACTGAACATCGCACCGCTACAACCGCCTACCCTTGCTACCTTCCGATCCTGGAGGAGTTCAGCAGGAGCTGGTCGTGCCAGTTTGCCGCTGCAAAGATAGCAGTTTCATAATAACCCAGCCAAATAAAGATTAAACTCTATTGCATTTACTTCTTCAAAGCCATCTACTTTAAGGTCATCGATTACTTGGCTATCCAGTTCGAGTTCGCGCATTTCTGCCACGGCTTCTGTAATAGTTAATTCAGCTCCAGTCCAGTGAATGGGGTTAACGCGTACAATTATTTTTGTCCCGTTCTGTTCTTTTTTGAAGTATTGGTGAACGATATTGCTGTTTTTCGCCATCTGATGAAAATGCCAGACATTTTTGAAACGCCCCGACTGTTAATTCAGCGGCTAAGGTACGAAGATGCGTCAGAGATTTTTTACACTTATGCGAGTAAACCGGAATCGACCAGATACCTTTCATGGCCAACCCACCAAAGCATGAAAGATACGCGGCAATTCCTGCAGTATGCCCGATCAGCATGGCAAGCTGGAACCGAATTTTCGTACTCTATTCGGCTAAAGGATACGTACCGAATGGTGGGCAGCATTGGCGTGCTTAACGATTCGGGCAAAACACATTTCGGCTATGTATTTGGGCCGCTTCATTGGGGAAAAGGTTTTGCCACCGAGGCGTGCCTACAGCTTTTAGAGCTACTGAAGAGCAATTCCGATGTCCATCACATAGGCACCTTTGTAGATGCTGAAAATGTGGCCTCAGTCAGCGTACTTTACAAATGCGGTTTGGTCGAGGAAGCCCATTTGGTAAAATGGTATCGATTTGTTAACCAAGGCAATGAACCCAAAGACTGCATTCTATTTAAACTCCCCATGGAAATTTAAACGTCTGCCAATACCGTCTTCTCCTCGTTCAACACAAGTATGATCTGCCCCAATAATTGCTCTTCAAGTAACGTAGCCCAGGTTCGTAGATAGGTGACAACGTCTTTTTTGCTGTTATATTGAAGATTACGTTTGTGGACTGGTAGCGTGCGTAGAATTTGTCCGTCAGAAAGTTTTTCAAGATGACGCATGTCATCGGCCGTGAAGCCAAAGACGATTAACTCGTCAATTAACTGATCCATTGGCAGGCCACTGGTAGGGCAGTAGTCGTTGAGTTGCTCTGTCCAGTCACCATGCCGTTGCATGGCACGAGTATGAATTTCTGATTTGGACAGTTTTGTAATTTCCTGTGCCAGGAATCCACAGTTGCACAATCCCATATGACCCCATTGGTATCTTGTGTCGGATTCAATTTTAGAGGCTGTTGCTCTTAATGTATCAATGACTGCTATACTGACGTTTGCCATTTGTTTGTTGTTTGGTATAAAATTAACTCATAAATCAATAAATTGTTCAGTGCCTTTTTTTATTTAACAAAGAGTGGTTATACTTGCGGCATAATCAACAAATTACTAATGGGAAGAGGAGATAAAAAATCGGCTAAAGGAAAAAGAACAATTGGTTCTTTTGGGGTAAGTAGATCAAAGAAAAAGATTAAAGCCCGATTGAAGCGTGTTTCCAGTGTCAAGAAGGCAGTGATCGCGGAAACAGATGCAAAGCCAAAAGTAAAGCGAGTTGTTAAAAAGAAAGAGGCGGCAGAATAAATGAAAAATGTAAATACTATGATGTGGTGGTGGCACAAATCGAATTTCGATCGGTGCATGGCTGCGTTTTAGTTTTAAGATAATTCTTGTAAAAGCCCGCCCCGATCCATCGGGGCGGGCTTTTTATTTGGTACGGGAACGGATAAACATGAATAACGGCAGTGTATGCGATACAAAGTAACTACCCAATCCAAGAAAATGCTGGCCGATACACTTACGCCAGTTAACATCTATCTGAAAGTGAGAGACATCTTTGCTGGTAGTATTTTATTGGAGAGTTCAGATTATCATGGCCATGAAAACAGTTTGTCTTTCATTTGTTGCGATCCCATTGCCTCCATTCAACTGAAGGGCACGACCCTCAACACGGTTTTTCCAGACGGAAAGAAATCAAGCCTACCGATCACCTCTGATGAATTGGTTTTACAAAGCCTTGAAAACTTTCGAGATTCGTTTGTGGTCGGCTCTGCTATTTCAAAGTATCCCTACGCAGGATTATTCGGCTACATGACCTATGATACCGTGCGGTTCTTTGAAGATATAGAAATTCGAAAGAAAGAGGATTTGCTGCCCGATCTTCTATACAAAGTATACCGCTACGTGATCGTTATCGATCATTTCAGCAATGAATTGATATTATTTGAAAATAGTGTGGAAGGTGACCCGCACCAGAAATTGGGATTGGAAAGGCTAGAGAAAATAATCTACAGCAACCGTTTTGCTACGTTCAGCTTCCGGTCTCGGGATGGCGAGGTCTCCAATCTTACAGACAAGGACTATTTGTCAATGGTGCAATCGGGCATTCACCATTGCCAGCGAGGCGATGTTTTTCAAATCGTTTTTTCGAGGCGATTTGAGCAACAGTTTGTGGGGGATGAATTCAACGTTTATCGCGCCTTGCGGTCTATCAACCCATCTCCGTATCTTTTTTACTTCGACTATGGAAGCTTTAAGCTATTTGGTTCGTCACCTGAAGCGCAGATTCAAATAAAAAATAACGAAGCCAGTATATATCCCATTGCAGGAACATTTAAGCGATCCGGCAATGACCACGAAGATGCCCAACTTGCTGAAAAGCTATCGAAAGATGAAAAGGAAAATGCAGAGCATGTGATGTTGGTGGATTTGGCGCGCAACGATCTAAGCCGGAGCGCAAACGAGGTGACGGTGGAGGTCTTCAAAGAAATACAGTATTATTCCCATGTCATTCACCTGGTTTCCAAGGTGTCTGGCAAACTTCATTCAGATGTATCGTCCATTCAACTGGCTACCGATACGTTCCCTGCTGGTACGTTGTCGGGTGCACCCAAACCGATGGCGATGAAGCTGATCGATCAATTTGAAAATGTCAATCGCAGCTTTTACGGAGGAGCCATCGGATTTATCGGTTTTACTGGAGACGTGAACATGGCCATCATGATCCGCACGTTTTTGAGTAAAGAGAATAAATTGATTTTTCAAGCGGGCGCGGGAGTGGTGGCCAAGTCGAAGCCTGAAAGTGAATTGCAAGAAGTAAACAATAAAGTGGAGGCGCTGCGAAAAGCAATTAAGCTGGCCGAACAAATCTAGCTATGAAGATACTTGTTTTAGATAATTACGATTCTTTTACCTACAACCTGGTGCATATCATTCGTGAATTAGCATATCCAATGGATATTTTTAGAAATGATAAGATATCGGTGGGTGAGGTAAAGAAATACGACAAAATACTTTTGTCGCCCGGGCCGGGTATTCCAGATGAGGCGGGGATTATGAAGGAAGTGATCAAGACCTATGCCCCCTCGAAGAGTATCTTAGGGGTGTGCCTGGGGCATCAGGGTATTGCCGAGGTTTTTGGTGGAGAGCTGTTTAATATTCCAACTGTTTTGCATGGCGTGACATCTACAATTGAACTCGTGGATCCATCGGATAAACTTTTTCACGGAATCCCGACTTCTTTTCAGGCCTGTCATTATCACTCGTGGGCAGTAAAGGCCAATCATATTCCAAACGAGCTTAGGGTTACGGCCACGAACAAAGATGGGTTGGTGATGGCAATTGCGCACAAACAATTTGATGTGCGCGGTGTTCAATTCCATCCAGAGTCAATCATGACAGAACATGGACAGTTGATGATAAAAAACTGGTTGACGTTGTAAGTATGAAAGAGATTTTGAATGAATTGATTGAACATCGCTCGTTGAGTAAGGAAACAGCCAAGCAGGTTTTGGTAGATCTCGCTTCCGGTAAATTTAATGCAAGTCAGACTTCGGCCTTTATGACCGTCTATATGATGCGCAGCATCACCATCGATGAACTGCAGGGTTTTCGGGATGCTATGTTGGAGCTTTGTATTCCGGTAAAACTGGATTTGCCCGTGATGGATGTATGTGGTACAGGTGGCGATAGCAAGAATACGTTTAACATTTCTACGCTTAGCTCTTTTGTAGTTGCCGCATCTGGTCAGCCGGTGGCGAAGCACGGTAATTATGGCGTAAGCTCTGTATCGGGTTCTTCCAATGTGTTGGAATATTTTGGCTACAAATTTTCCAACAACATCGATGAGCTCAAACGAAGTCTAGATCGGGCGAATATTTGTTTTATGCACGCGCCTCTGTTTCATCCCGCCATGAAGAATGTAGCGCCAATTCGGACAGAGCTTGGAGTAAAGACATTTTTTAATATGCTGGGCCCTATGGTAAACCCAGCGTTTCCAAAAAGGCAATTGGTGGGTGTGTTTAGCCTGGAGTTGGCAAGGCAGTATGGCTATCTCTACCAACAGACAGACAAAGACTTTGTGATTCTTCATTCACTGGATGGGTATGATGAGGTTTCGCTTACAGGGGCATTTAAATATTTTTACAATGAGGGAGAAGTATTGGCGGAACCACAAGATTTGAATTTGCCGCATTTGCGATCTGATGAATTGAAAGGAGGAGATACGGTGGAAGCATCTGCTAAAATATTTATGGCTATTCTGGAAGGCAATGGTACAGAAGCACAAAATTCGGCTGTGATTGCAAATGCGGGGATGGCACTATTTTGTGGGCATCAAAAGGAAGGATTGGCTTCGGCTTTGGCAAAAGCCAGGCAAGCATTAGAATCAAGAGCTGCATTGGGTTGTTTTAAAAAGTTGTTAGGGAGTTAAGCAGGAGATTGATCAAAGGTTTCTTTGCTTTAACACAAATGAATATGAATATCCTGGATAAAATTATCGAGCACAAGTATAAAGAAGTGGCGGAACGAAAAAGTCTGTATCCGATGAAATTGCTGGAGCAAAGTATTTACTTTTCTTCGCCCACTGTTTCATTGAAGAAGTATGTTCAGCGAAAAGATAAGTCAGGAATCATCGCGGAAATCAAGCGTAAATCCCCTTCTAAGGGAATAATAAACACTTCGGTTTCTATTGAGCGAACTTCGATCGGTTATATGCAGGCAGGCGCATCCGCGCTATCGATCCTTACAGATAAAGAATTTTTTGGAGGCAGTAGTGACGACTTGACGATAGCGAGGAAATTCAATTTTTGTCCGATTCTGCGGAAGGATTTTATAGTGGATGAATACCAGATAGTGGAAGCAAAATCGATTGGTGCAGATGCTATATTGTTAATTGCTGCTGCTCTGCCTGTTAAACGATTAAATGAGCTGGCGCTATTTGCGAAATCATTGGGGCTCGAGATTTTGATGGAAGTACATACGGCAGAAGAGTTAACATCCAATCAAGAAGCGGAAGTTGATCTTATAGGTGTGAACAATCGAGATTTAAGGACGTTTACTGTATCACTGGATGTGTCAAAGGAACTAGTCCCTTTAATGCCGAAAGGAAAAGTATTGGTTTCTGAAAGCGGCATTGATTCGCCCGCAGCTATTTTGGAACTAAGAAAGCATGGGTACGAAGGTTTTTTGATGGGAGAGACTTTTATGAAGCATAGTCGACCGGAGCAAGCAGCGAAAGATTTCATTGAAGAGTTAAACCAACTGACCAAATAAATGGCAGTGGGTCGTTCTATAGCACTTAAAGTTTGTGGCAACCGCGATAACATCGTGGAAGTAGCTTCTTTGAATCCGGATTACATGGGTTTTATTTTCTACGAGCCCTCACCTCGTTACGTTGGTGTCGGATTTAAGATGCCCATGGATTTGCCAACATCAGTAAAGAAAGTAGGTGTGTTTGTGAATGAGGAAGTAGAAGCGATCAAGAGGATCGTCACCGATTTTAAATTGGATTTTGTACAGTTGCATGGAAGCGAACCTGTTGCAGATTGTCAAACGCTAAAAAGGTTTGGTGTTGGGGTAATCAAAGTATTTTCTATTGACACAACTTTTGATTTCAAGACGACCATACCCTACGAGCATGTGGTCGATTATTTCCTATTCGACACGAAAGGCAAATTTTACGGTGGCAATGCCATTCCATTCGATTGGAATTTATTAGCTAACTATCATCAACGAGTTCCCTTTTTCTTGAGTGGCGGTTTGAGCCTTGAAAATATTCTCGTAGTAAAAAATCTTTCAACAATGAATCTACAAGCTATTGATGTCAATAGTGGAGTGGAAGATTCTCCAGGGTTGAAGAACATTGTAAAAACAAAGTCTATGTTAGAAATTCTAAATTCTTTTTATGACCTACGCAGTTGACGAGAAAGGATACTATGGACAGTTTGGTGGCGCCTATATTCCTGAAATGCTTTACCCCAATATTGAAGAACTTAGACTCAGCTATCTTACGATTATTGAGGAAAATTCTTTCAAGACGGAATTCGATAAGTTGCTTAGGGATTTCGTGGGCCGCCCAACCCCACTCTATTTTGCAAAACGTTTATCCGAAAGATACAAGGCAAAAATCTATTTGAAGCGTGAAGATCTTTGCCACACCGGGGCGCACAAAATAAATAACACGATTGGGCAAATTCTTTTGGCGCAGCGACTGGGCAAGCAAAAGATAATAGCAGAGACAGGTGCTGGTCAGCATGGAGTGGCCACAGCCACTGTATGTGCGCTGATGGGGATGGAATGCATTGTCTATATGGGCAAGCATGATATGGAGCGACAAAAGCCTAATGTTGAACGAATGCGTATTTTGGGTACGAAGGTCGTGCCTGCCTTGAGCGGCAGCATGACGTTGAAAGATGCCACTAACGAGGCTATGCGCCACTGGATCAATCATCCGACCGATACTCACTACATTATTGGTTCGGTAGTTGGGCCACATCCCTATCCTGATATGGTTGCCCGGTTTCAATCGGTGATTAGTGATGAAATGAAGAAGCAATTGATTGAAAAGGAGGGTAATCCTTTTCCAGATTATGTAATTGCTTGCGTGGGCGGTGGCAGCAACGCAGCGGGAGCATTTTATCATTTTTTAGATGATGAGCATGCTCAATTGATAGGAGTCGAAGCAGGTGGCAAAGGTGTCGATACAGGTGAGTCGGCCGCTACAACCGTTCTGGGTAAAGTAGGAATATTGCATGGAAGTAAATCGCTTTTGATGCAGACAGCTGACGGCCAGGTGGTGGAGCCTTATTCTATTTCCGCTGGATTGGACTATCCCGGGATTGGTCCGCTGCACGCACATCTTTTTGAAACTGGCCGTGTTCAATTTTTGAACGTTACAGATGACGAAGCTATGAAGGCGGGAATTGAACTAAGCCGAACAGAGGGAATTATTCCTGCAATTGAAACGGCACACGCTATTGCCGTGCTGAGTAAGATGGACTTTGCCCCAGATGACGTGGTGGTGATTAATTTAAGTGGCAGGGGAGATAAGGATTTAGAGACTTATATCAAATGGGGAAAATATTAACAGCCGATGAATCGAATTAGAGAACTCTTCAAATCAAAAAGGAAAAGATTGCTTTCAGTTTATTATACAGCTGGGTTTCCAACGCTCACAGCTACTATTCCAATCGCTCAACATCTCGAAAAAGCAGGTGTAGATATTATTGAAATTGGTATTCCGTTTTCTGATCCGATTGCTGATGGGCCTACTATTCAGGAGAGTAATAAAATAGCTTTGGATAATGGGATGAATCTCCATTTGTTACTTGAGCAAGTACAAGAGATTCGAAAAAGTGTAAGCCTTCCAATTATTTTGATGGGTTATTTAAATCCGGTCTTGCAATTTGGATTTGAGAAGTTTGTAAAAGAAGCTGCAAAGGTGGGTGTAGATGGTCTAATTCTTCCTGATTTACCCTTAGACGAATACCTGCTGGGATATAAAAAAATTGTTGATGAGATTGGACTGACTAATACCTTTTTGATTTCTCCCACTACTTCAGAAGAACGGATTCGAAAAATTGACGCGGCTTCTAACGGATTTATTTACGCGGTTTCTTCATCTAGTGCTACGGGTGTGCAGCAAGGATTTTCTACCGAGCAAGAATCGTATTTCAAAAGATTGCAAGACATGGAGTTAGTAAACCCTTTTCTAATTGGATTTGGGGTTTCTAATCATGAAACGTTCGCAGCGGTAAGCAAGTATTCGTTAGGCGCCATTGTTGGGAGTGCTTTCATTAGTCTTTTAAAAAGCAGCACTGATCTGGAATCGGACATCACACGATTCATAAAGGGGCTCAGATAATTTCTCGGAGTCAGAACGATTGATTAGAAAACAGAGGGCGGCCTATCAACTACGCGAACCTTGGTAAGTCTAAGATAGTACTCTTGCTTCTTTTTCCTTTTTTAACTCCGAGGCTATCCAAATTTGCGCATCTTGAATAGTTCTAAAAAAGCTGATTTTTCCCTGGTAGAATGCAATCATATGCTTTTTATATTCCTCAAAATCGGGTGGTTCATTAGCTTCTGAGATAACATAACCCAGCCTTTTTAAGCTTGTTCGCTTTAGTTCATTTGCAAATTTCAACCTTGCTTGTTGGAATTCGATATTGTTTTCTTCGACTTTCGTACCTCGCTTGATTTCAACAATCCAATTAGCGCATAATTGGGAATTGGCAAAGTCAACACACTGTTGATAGAACTCCAAAAACTCAGCAACGGTCAAAGCTCTTTTCCAAACTACTATCGTGGTGTCTTCAAGGGCATCGTAAAATAATCGCCCCCACTCTTTATCCATTATAATTTGGTGGTCTGGGTTGGTGATGTTGGGAATAAAGATATCAATGGTGGTTCCTGATCCAAGAACACTTTCAATATGCACCTTGCCACCTAACGACTCAGTTTGAAGTTTTACCAGAAAAAGACCAAGGCCTTTTCCATCTACATGGGAATGAAATCTTTTATACAAGCCGAAGAGTTTTTCTTTGAATTTGTCAATATCTAGACCTAGTCCGTTATCAGTAACCGATATCTTTACCGAAGAACCTTCTTTTACAGAAGAAACTTTTATCACGGCATTGCGATCTCGTGAGCGATATTTGATTGAGTTACTAATGAGATTGTATAAAATACTATTGACCATCGGTTTCATAGAATAGATGTCGGTAACAGCCGTGAAGTCAGAAATGATAGTGACTTCATGTTCTTTAATCTCGTTTTGAAGCAGGTTTATAATATGATTTACCTCGTCTTGAAAAGTAACATGTTGTTTAACTTGGAACACTGAATTTCTGATATCAATGATACTCCCGAGGTCTTTAATAATCGTATCTAGCGAGGATGCAGATTTTTTGATGTGATGAAAAAGTTCATTTGTTTCTTCGTCCAGGATTGACTGATTGGTAAGACTCAACAGACCAAGTAAACTGGCTACAGGCCCTCTAAGGTTGTGTGAAACAGTATAGGAAAACTGCTGTAAATCATGATTATGCTGTATAAGCGCCTCGTTGGTTTGAACCAGCTGGCTATTTTTTTCAATAAGCTCCTTGTTCAATACTGAATTTTCCTCCGCAAGTGTTTTTCGTTGCCTTTCAATTTCTTGATTGCTAAATTCTAATTGTTTCTGTTTGGCAGATAACTCATCTATTAAAAGATGACTCTTTACTTCATATTTTTCGAAACTCCTTTTCAAGAAATATGTACATCCAGCCAGTATCGCAAAGCTCGAAGCGAACACAAAATTCTGAAAAGGGTACTCAGGATTTTTAAGACCCAACTGAAAGTAGCCAAGGCTAAAAAAGTTGTGGATAGAATCATAAAGAAGTAAAAGCAAAAGGTTAGTTAATAAGGACAGCACCCACAACTTCGTCTCTGATAAACTAAAAAGGATAAATGGCAGAATGCTGGCTCCCAGCATAAAAACTCGGAATTCATAAAACTGTGTTTCTTCGATAATGACAAAATGCGTTTTATCAAAAAGAGAGAGAACCGAAGCGGCCAGGCAAATACTAATAGAAAGAAAAAATCTGCTAATGTCAGTAAAACCGAAATGATTTAAGGCTACGGAAAACAGTGGGACAAAGACAAATGATAATGTTAAAAGTACGGTTGGTGTAAAACCAAAATACAAGACAGCACCACCAGCTGCTACCAGTACGAAAACTGAAATCAAAAGACTTACCCGGTTGGTAATTTTTATGTATCGGTTAGCGATACTATTTCCAGAAGCTAGACCAATACTACTGATGGTATCAAACAAATTCATTCGGACACAAAATTAGCATCTTCTTTGATTCATTTGTTGTTTTGGAATAGACTTCCAGCTAAATGTATATTTGTCGAAAATAGTGAGTCACTCAAATGGAGGAGGTCAAACAGAAGACACTGATAGTCAATGCTGTCGCATTGAGAGCTTATGAGCTCATGTGCATAGCTCGTTCTATGGCGCAACTATATGATGTCAATCGAGATATATGTAGTCGCTACGTACATAGTACCTCTCGAGGCCATGAAGCGATACAACTCGCTGCGGGGTTTCTATTAACGGCAAATGATTTCGCCTCGCCATACTATCGTGATGAATCTATGCTATTGGCCATCGGGTTCTCGCCTCTGGAACTAATGCTACAACTGCTGGCCAAAAAAGATGACCCCTTTTCAGGCGGCAGAACTTATTACGGCCATCCTTCATTGAAGAGAAAGGGCTTTCCTACTATTCCCCATCAGAGCTCAGCCACAGGTATGCAGGCGATCCCTGCCACAGGAATGGCACATGGCCTGGCTTATTTACATTCTCAAGGATTGTTGGTCGAAAAAGAAAGCATAGTCCTTTGTTCACTGGGTGATGGCTCTGTAACAGAAGGCGAAGTGGCAGAAGCCTTTCAAATGGCGGTGTTGAAAAAGTTGCCAATTATCTATTTGGTGCAAGACAATGATTGGGGAATATCCGCTACCGGTAGGGAAATGCGTACGATGGATGCCTACGAGTATGCCGCTGGTTTCAAAGGACTTGAACGGATGCGAGTGGACGGTTCTGATTTTATTGAAAGTTATAAAGGTCTCGTCAAGGCATTCGATTTTGTAAGAAAAGAACGAAGGCCGATATTGGTTCATGCAAAATGCCCACTGCTAGGGCATCATACTTCGGGAGTGCGGAAAGAGTGGTATCGCGGAGATAATCTGCAAGAACAAGAAAAAGATGATCCGATTGTAAAGCTGGAAGCCTATCTATTAGCGAATGGACAATCTTCGACATCGCTCAAGAAAATTCAAGATCGTTCGAGAAAGAAAGTACAAGAAGACTATGAGCAGGCCTTGTTGATGCCTGATCCGGATCCAACTGATTTTGACTCCCATGAATTTGCCCTCACTGAAATTTTGGCGGAGAAGGGAACCAGATCTCCAAAAGGTGGTGAAAAGGTAACGATAGTTGATGCAGCCCTTCATGCCGTAGACGAAATTTTGCGACAGCATCCGGAAGCCATATTTTATGGTCAGGATGTAGGTGCACGGTTGGGTGGTGTATTTAGGGAAGCGGCTACCTTGGCTCAAAAGTACGGTGAGGATCGCGTCTTTAACACGCCCATTCAGGAAGCGTATATTGTTGGATCAACAGCCGGCATGTCTGCGGTTGGGGTGAAACCTATTGTTGAGATCCAGTTTGCCGATTACATCTGGCCGGCTATGAATCAATTGGTGGAAGAGCTTTCAAAAAGTTGTTATCTCTCTAAAGGAAAGTTTCCCATTCAATCGCTGATCAGAGTTCCCATCGGAGCTTATGGTGGGGGAGGTCCTTATCATTCTGGTAGCATTGAATCAACCTTGCTAACCATACGTGGAGTAAAAGTTGTATATCCTTCCAATGCGGCTGATATGAAAGGGTTGATGAAAGCCTCTTTCTATGACCCCAATCCGGTTGTGATGTTAGAACACAAGGGGTTGTATTGGAGTAAAGTGCCGGGGACATTAGACGCGAAAACCATCGAGCCAGATGAGAACTATGCTATTCCTTTAGGCAAAGCACGTCAGGTTCAAATGGCCAACGAGGAGAGAGAAAAAGCAGGTGAGAGCGCAGTGGTGATCACCTATGGAATGGGCGTGTACTGGGCGAAGGAAGCTTCCCTATCATTCAAGAACCAAATTGAAATTATAGACTTGCGTACACTTAATCCTCTTGATTGGGACCTGATAGCAGCCAGTGTTAGAAAGCATGGTCGTGCTTTTATACTAACTGAAGAACCATTGCTAAATTCTTTTGCGGAGTCGTTGGCTGGAAGAATCTCAAAAGAGCTGTTTCATTTCCTGGATGCACCCGTTTGGACGTTTGGGGCGATCAGCCTTCCTGCCATTCCACTTAATGTAGAATTGGAACGAATGATGTTGCCTAGTGCTGAGAAAGTCAAAAACGAGCTCGGAAAATTATTGTCGTATTAGAATTCCAAATTAGAAAGGATAGCCGATACCGATATTGTAAATAACGGGTTCGCTATTTTTTCCATAAGGCCCCAGGAAACGTGTGTTGCCCAGCACGAACCGATCATTGGACGGACGCGCAGGATCCCATACTTTCATGCCAATATCAAGTCGCAGAATTAAAAAGGTAAAATCGAAGCGCAAGCCGAATCCGGTGCCTACTCCAAATTCACTTAGAAAGGTATTGGTTTTAAATTGAGCCGCTTCGCTGGCACCGGGCCTATTCGCCCAAACGTTGCCAGCATCCAGGAAGAGTGCGTAGTTAACAAATCCAAAAAGCTTTTGCCGCCATTCCATACTTCCTTCAATTAAGATTTCTCCGGGTTTTTCAAACTGGTAGTTGAAGTAACCGTCTTTTTCCGGATTACCAACCGGATTATCAACCGGACTACCAGATAGTGGAGGAGGTTCAGATCCAACGCCCAGACGCCTGGGTCGCCAGGCACGCACGCTGTTGCTGCCGCCACTAAAGAAATTTTTCTCATAGGGAAGAATTTGGTTGTTGCTATAGGGGAGTCCAAATCCAGTATTGATCCGATAAGAGAATGAAGCGGTTTTGCTGATAAGTGTATTTCTCCGATAATCAAGACTTAAGCGAATAAATTGAAATGGTTCTAGTCCTTGGTTAATGATGATTTGCGGAGTGTAAAGGTTAAGAAGTGTGCCTCCACTTTCTATCGTTCCTCGTATTAGACTAGAGTGCCGCTTCGTGCTTCCATAGTCGTTGTTCCAAGTGATCGACAAAATCATACTCCCCACGAAGGCAGGCTTAAACGCATTGATCAGATTATTCCCTTGGTAAATCTGCAGGCTGTCCAATTGCTCACGGAATTTGTCATCAATTGTAGAGTTGATGATATTTAAACTGGTTGGCGTAAAAGTAACCCGTAGCTTTTGACTAAAGTCCCAGAGGAACGAGGCTGAGACATTGGTGATGGATCGTTGGTATTCTGGCCGATCGGTATAAGTATAGCTTCCTGAAAGCCTTGTTCTTGGGTTGTATTTGGCGTATCGAAAAACGGCAGCCTTGCTGAGGGGAAACAAAAAACGGGGAAATGTGATAGACGCACCTCCAATCGCTTCTGTACTTTGATAGAAGTTTCCGGTTGCGGTTGCTGATGCAACGCCTTCAAACCCATAGCGACCGTTCAGTTCAAGGATTTCCAAACCTCCAAAAAGATTGCGCCATTTCAAATTACTACTGATGTAGGGGCCGGGAAAGCCCTGTGTTACGGTAGCACCCGCTTCGTTAGACCAGCCATATCGTTCCAGTGGGCTTGCAAAAATATTGGCAATGAATCGGCCTCCAGATGTATCATAATTTATATTTACAAACTTGAAAACATCCAGATTTGCCATCTGGCGTTGCGTTCTAAAAGTTTGAGCTCTGCTGTATAGGCTGTCTTTTTTCAGAAATACACGTGAAGCCAGAATCTTCCGGCTAAATTGATAGTTGTAATAATTGAAGGTAATATTCTCATAGGGGTCGTTAATACGCTTTAATCCTGGCTCAAAAGGTTTTACCCCAACATCGGTCGTGAAATTGATCGAATCAATCCTAAACTGCCTGTGGTGATCGCTTTGTTGGGGGTTGTTTACTTCTAAGACTAGAATAATCCGCTGGTTGCCTTTAGACATCGTGTCAATCTGAAAATCAATATACTGACGACTGAAATCGTAGTAGCCGCGATCTTTTAGGAAACTATCAATTCGCTCTCTTTCTTTTGTTAACAGCTCCTGATCGTATTGCTGGCCTTCCTTAATGTTGCTTTGGTCCAGATCGTTTGTCAAAAGTGTTAGCACTTTTTGGTCAGGTATTCGCAGCATAAGGGTATCGATGAAGTATGGTTTCCCCTGTGAAACCTTGTAAATGATAGAAACCTTTCGGCCATTTTCTTTCACCGATGCTTCCACTTTTCCGTTAAAGTACCCCTTGATAAAAAGATAGTTATTCATCTTTGCCAGGGTGATCGGGAGCTTTGTTGAATCATAAACGGCTGTTTTATCGCCCCATTGCATGAAATGGTTTCCGTTCTCAATTTTATTGTCAAGCGATTCTTGTTTCTTTTTCTTTCTGAATTCAAGATTGTCTTTCTTTCGAAGGTTCTTGGCTCTTGCTATTTTCCGATCGAACTTTTTTTCTTTCTGCTCCTTCTGTTCAATGAATCTCTTTTTGCTAAAGCTTTTTTCGCCCTTAAAGTATTTTTCCCCTTTGTGATACATCCAACCCAATAGACTCATCGGGACACCAAATATTTTTCGTGCGGATTTTTGAGTATAAAGATTTTGTAAATTATCCTTGTTGATATGCCTGGGAGCCACTATTGTTTGGCGATATAGCAACTTTTGATTTTCTTGGAGGTATCTTGTAGACGAGCAGCTGTTCAACAGGAGTAAAAGAGCCGCTACGGAGTGCACTCGTAACACCTGTTTTAACCCAAGAGAACCAATGATTTCCAAAGCAAAAGTTAAATTCATCAAATCTCTGCAATTAAAGAAATACCGAAAAGAGGAACAATGTTTTACGGTAGAAGGAGCCAAAGGAATTATTGAACTGTTAAAGTCAGATTTTGAGGTAATTTGGGTAGCGGGTACTTCCAGTTTCCTTGCCGAAAACGGTACGTTATTAAGACAGAGAAAGGTTGAGGTCGTTGAAACAACAGAGCGGGAACTATCAACGGCCAGTAGCTTTCAGACAAATAACTCAGCCATAGCAATTGCTAATCTGAAGCCCATTTCAGCCCCAATCTTGGGCAAGGAGTTTGTTTTGGTATTGGATGAAATACGAGACCCTGGTAATTTGGGAACAATTATCAGAACAGCCGATTGGTATGGCATCAAGCACATTATCGCTTCTTTAGAAACAGCCGATTTGTATAATCCAAAAGTGATAAGTGCTACGATGGGTTCCTTTTGCCGAATAAATGTTTATTATACTCAATTGACCAACTACTTAGTGGGAACCGATTGGCCAGTCTACGGAGCCTCATTAGTTGGCAGGTCTATTTATGATACAAACTTTGGAGGAGAGGGTTTTATAGTGATCGGAAATGAATCACAGGGGATTTCAGGTGCAGTGCATAGCTTAATCACCAATCACATTACTATTCCTCGTATTGGCCAGGCAGAATCACTTAATGCCTCAATTGCCGCAGCCATCATCTTGGATAACGTATTCCGGTCAAAGAAATGAGCCGCTTTTCTTAGCTGCCTCCTCGGATAGTCTGGATGCGTTCTCTTTGCCTAAGTAACGATCGATGACATAGTGACCCAAGTAAATGGCGGGCGTTAGGAGTATGGCGACTGAAAACTTGTACAGGTAGTTGGTGAAGCCGATGGCAAGTATTTGTTGGTTGGAGAAAATTCCAACAAAGGCTAGGTACAGAACAACAAAACTGTCAATAAATTGAGACACCAAGGTAGAGCCTGTCGCGCGTAGCCAAAGCATTTTTGACCCGGTCAGTTGCCGGAGCTTTTGAAAAACAAAAACGTCAACGAGTTGGCCGATTAGAAATGCTGCCAGGGAGGCGATGATAATCCGTTGACCTTGTCCTAGAATTTTGTTGAAGGCAAAGTCCATATTGAAATAGTTGCCCGCAGCGTCTTTATTGTTTGCATCCAGCCACCATTGGGCAGGGGGTAGTTCCATAGTTAAGAAAATGACAAGAAAAGAATAGGCGATAAAGAAAGCGGCCAGGTAACTGATGCGCTTCACGCCTGGCCTGCCAAAGTACTCATTGATCAAATCAGAAGTGATAAAAGCCACTGGCCAAATGACCGCACCGGCCGTCAGGTTAAAATCCATTTCAAATCCCAGCAAATGAAGGTGGGCGGGTGCCAGGCCTAGCGCTCCTTCACCCGAAAATATTTTTACACCAATTAGCTCGGCAATGATTGCGTTCGTTAGAAACAAAGCAGCTAAAACAATGAAGAGGCGATTCTTTTTTTCTTCTAATGTAACTGTCATGCTTCTATTGTAAAAGTTTGACCTTCAATGGCTAAAGAAGAGTTTTCAAAAACCGACTTAGCCTCTGCTAGTAGAGGCTCGAGATCTTTATACCGCGCTGAAAAGTGGCCAATAAGTAGCCTTTTCGCCCGGCTTCGTTTTGCAATTTCCGCGGCTTGCCTGGCTGTGCTGTGCTTGGTTTCGTTTGCCTTAGCTTCTTCTTCATCCATAAAAGTTGCCTCATGGTATAAAAGGTCAACTTCGTCAATTTGTTCAATTATCGGTTCAAAAAAAGCGGTATCAGAGCAGTAGGCATATGAAAGCGAGCGTTTGGGGTCCAACGTAAAGTCCTCATTTTTGTAGAGTAGTTTTCCTTGTTCATCAAAAACATCCTGGCCCGTTTTCAAGGCAACAATGTGTTGAAGCAACATGCCTTTTATTAACTGTTCTTTATCGATGCGCCTTTGCTTTGGCTTTTCTTTAAATAGAAAACCCGCACAAGGAAGTTTGTGGAAGAGAGGAATTGTTTCTACCGTCAATGCATCGTTTTCGAGTAGCTGATACTTTTGGGTTGGATCGAATGAATGAAAATGTAAAGAGTAATTCAAAACCGATCTCGAATACTTCAACTGAAGCAAGATGATTTCGTTTAGTCCAGGAGGGCTATATAAATGCAAATCGGCTTTGCGTTTTTGCAAATGCATTGAAAATAAAAGCCCAGTTAGACCAAGATAATGGTCGCCATGCAAATGGCTTATAAAAATATGGTCTATTTTGTGAATGGGTATTTCATAGCGAGCCAGTTGAAGTTGACACCCTTCTCCACAGTCAATCAGGAAGTGTTTATTTTGGATAACCAGGTATTGGGAGGATGGAAACCTTCCGTAGACAGGAACTGCTCCACTTGCACCTAGTATTGTTAAGCTGAAACTATTCAATGGGTAATCGGATGATTAGTTAATTGGTCAATCGAATGTCCATTTTCAAATCATCGAATGAACCCATCAACGAATCAAGTTAGTCTTCGCCTTTCATATCTTTTTCAATCTCATGCATAAATACCGCATCGATCGCTTCTTCCACAGTTGGAAGAATATTCAAAACGCTATCAAGCTGAGAAATTTTAATGAGCTTGGCGGTATGGTCAGAGAGTGTCGTAAGCACAAAAATCCCTCCGTCTTCGTGTAGAATTCGATTGCCTACTAACAACGCGCTTAGTCCGGAAGAGTCAGTGTATTTTACTTCACTTAAGTCAAGAATGATGTTCCTAACCCCTTCCGCATGCAGAGTAACCATCTCTGATTTTAGTTGAGGTGCTGCGGTAGAGTCTAGTTTTTCTTCGTGGAGGCGTACCAAAGTGTACTTTTCTTGTTTGTCGATCGTGTATTTCATTTCGTGTGGTAGATAGAGGTCTAAATGTGGCTTTTACAATAATGAAGGCACTAATTTAACGATTTAACGATACTTTGCTCAATTCGTTTTTCGATGCTGGAATAATCAATCGGAGCCAATTTTTCACCGGTCATTTGTTGATAAAGTTCCTGATAGCGGCTGGAAATGTTTGACACGATTTGATCCGTCATTTCAGGCACTTTTTGACCATCCTTGCCTTGAAACCCATTTTCAATCAACCATTGTCTAACAAACTCTTTGGAAAGTTGCTTCTGGGCTTCGCCCGATTTTTGTCTTGCTTCGTAGCCTTCTTTATAAAAATAGCGGGATGAATCAGGTGTGTGTACCTCATCTATGAGGTAGATTTTGTTGCGTTGTTTTCCAAACTCATACTTGGTATCTACGAGTATAAGGCCTCGTACAGCAGCGAGCTCTGTTCCCCGCTGGTAAAGTTTGTGAGTATAATCTTCCAGAATCCTATAGTCTTCCTCTGCTACAATGCCCCGACTCAAAATTTCTTCACGCGAAATATCTTCATCATGCCCGACTTTAGCTTTTGTCGTTGGTGTAATAATTGGCTGGGGTAGTCGGTCATTCTCATGTAGACCTTCTGGCATAGCTACCCCGCAAATAGTTCGTTTTCCGAGTTTGTATTCTCTCCAGGCATGCCCTGCTAAATACCCCCTCACCACCATTTCAACGGCAAAAGGTTCACATTTGAAACCTACTGTAACGTTGGGGTCTGGTGTACTTAGCACCCAGTTTGGAACGATGTCTTTCGTTGCGCTAAGATTATAGGCCGCAATTTGGTTTAAAATTCTTCCTTTGTCGGGAATGCCTTTCGGCAATACAACATCAAATGCGGAGATACGGTCAGTAGCCACCATTGCCATCTTCTCGCCAAAGTAATAGACATCGCGAACTTTGCCTTTGTAAAAACCAGATTGATTCGGGAATTTGAAGTGTGTTTCTTTGATAGCTTGCATTTGGAATATTGGAGATCGCAAATTAAAAATTATGTCGCAATTATCTGGCATGTAGAAATCAAGCCTATGATTAATAATTTTAGGTTCTATTTTTCAAAGAAATTGAAACTGCCAATTTTAAATCCTAAACTAGCTTTCATCGGTCTTTTGCTGTTGTGGGCTTTTGTTCAAGGTGCAATGTTTTTGCGACTTGGGGTTCAAACACCCGTAGATAGCGAACTTTATCTTTCTGATGCAAAAAATCTCCTCGTTAGGCAATGGCCGCAGGGTATGTGTATTTGGTATGTTTCCTATTCGTCTTTTTTGGCATTTGTTTTCCTATTGGGTGGCTCAAAATCTACAGTCATGCTGCTTCAGGTTCTTTTGTCAGGGGTGGCAGCCCTATGCTTGTACAAAATTTCTGTGAGGGTAAGTGGTAGAGCCAATGTAGCTTTTCTAACCGTATTTTTTTATTTATCCTGGCTCAAGATCCATGAGTGGAATACAATTTTATACACAGAGTCTCTATTTACGAGTTGTAGTATAATTTGTTTTGCATTGCTGATGAAAAGCAAATACGCTTGGCAGTATGGGTTCGCCTTTGTATTGACGCTTTTCACTTTTTTTGTTAGACCAACTGGCTTTGCTTTCTTAATCGGATTGATAGCTTATTTAGTCTTTCTAATTAAAAGTAAAATTGATAAGAGGGTGTTTGTTTCAACTATTGTAGTGGTGACAGCGGCAATTTTTTTTCTTGCGTGCTATATGTTGGAAGGAGCTGATTTGATTGATAGTTATGCGAGGGGTGAGGTGATTTATCCGCGTATTTCTGTCGGACTTGAAATTCCGTCTGACCTGGTTATTCCAGCAAAGGATGCACCTGCCTTTGCCAGGATGTTCATGTTTGCTTTTGATAACCCGGTCTATTTCGCCAAATTGTCGTTCTATAAAATGATCTTGTTTATTGGAAATGTGAAGCCGTATTTCTCACCGATACATAACGCTATTATCGTCCTCATACTGTATCCGATTTACATTTTCTCCATCATTGGATATTTTCGTTTTGGCAAAACTCAATTTGAAAAATACTTCATTGTCGGATATGTTGCCTCGCTGGCATTCACTGTTTCACTTACATCCGAAAATTGGGATGGTCGATTTCTTGTGCCGGTACTCCCATTTATCTTTCTGCTAGCTAGCCATGGAATTATCACAACTTTTGAACATTTAAACAAACCAAAAACAATAAAGCTTCCAGGATAGTGTTGCTATTTCAATTTAATCAGTCTACTTTGTTTGCGGTTTAACCTATGCCTATCTAATGAGTTTTCGCGAACGCGCTTCCGTAATAGTTAATGGTTTTTCTTCTACATTTTGGATTGCTAACTCTTTAGAACTTTTCGAGCGTCTTGCTTACTATGGAGCAAAGGCTGTCTTGACGGTTTTTTTGGCAACCAAAGTTGGGTTCGAAAAAGAAGCTGGATTTTTGGCGGGACTTTTCAATGCAATACTCTATTCGCTACCCATTGTAGCAGGAGTCTTTGTAGATAAGTACGGGTTCAAGCGTACGTTGATGGCTTGCTTTGCTATTTTCTGCGTTGGCTATTTTTTGATCGGCTTGGCAGGGATGGAATATGGGCAGGTAGTTGTAGAGGTGATCGGCAAAAGAAACTACGTGATAGGAGTTTTACTCCTCACTGCGGTTGGTGGCTCGTTAATTAAACCCTGTATAGTGGGCACAGTCGCGAAGACTTCCAAGCCTGGGGCTGAGGCATTGGGTTTTTCGATTTACTATACACTCGTCAATTTAGGAGGTGCCATTGGACCGATCATTGCTTTTTATGTTCGTCAAGATCTGGGAATTGAGTTTGTGTTGGTCATGTCATCTATCACCTCATTTTTGTTGTTTTTTGGAGCATGGCTTTTCTTTAAAGAACCTGATGGCGAAGTAGGTGAGAAAAAGACATTTGCAAAAGTCTTCAGCGATATGGTATTGGTTTTTGCCAATATCAAGTTCATGAGTTTCCTTTTGATTTTCTCCGGATTCTGGATGATGTTTTGGCAAGTGTTTTATACACTACCTTTTTATGCTACCAATGTATTGCACTATGAAGCCTTCGAATTTCTTGAAACGGTCGATGCATGGACGATTATTATCATTACTATACCCGTCACGGCATTTGTCAGCAAGTGGAAACCTGTGGTAGCAATCATCATCGGGTTCACGATTGCCAGTGCATCTTGGATTGTGATTGGTGCTGGGGGAACGATATTATTCACTGTTATTGGTATCATGCTATTTGCATTAGGCGAAGCGACACAAGCACCTCGGTTTTATGAGTATGTTAGTTCTCTGGCGCCAAAAGGCCAGGTAGGAACCTTCATGGGCTTCGCTTTTTTGCCTGTTGCCATTGGTTCGTTTACAGCAGGTATTCTTTCTGATTGGCTTCGAAGTTCTTATCTTGACACTGATCCAGCGATGATGTGGTACACCCTTTGGGGATTGGCTTCACCTCTACTGCTTTAATGATTGTTTATAATCTTGTTGTAAAAAAAAGTAATTGATCTCTTATGGAAGAACCTATTATGGAAGAACCTAAAATTTTCAAACCCTATATCGCGCCAGAGCAAAACATCGCTGAGTTTACTGTAAAGTCAGTCGTTTTTGGCGTCCTCTTTGGAATTTTGTTTGGCTGCTCTACGGTATATCTTGCTTTGAAAGCGGGCCTTACGGTTTCAGCATCCATACCGATAGCAGTTATCGCAATTACGCTAGGACGCAAGTTTTTAAAGACAACAATTTTAGAAAACAACATTATTCAAACCACCGGTTCGGCAGGAGAGTCCATTGCTGCGGGTGTTGTGTTTACCCTACCGGGATTTCTATTTTTATCTCCCGGAGCAGATGGCGTGAGTGTAGGGGAAAGTTATTTCAACTACCTAACGATTTTAATTTTAGCGGCCTTTGGTGGTATGCTTGGTACGTTGATGATGATTCCACTTCGTAGGTCCTTGATTGTGAAAGAACACGGCACATTGCCCTACCCGGAAGGAACTGCTTGTGCATCCGTTCTTCAGGCGGGAGAAAAGGGTGGAGATTTTGCTAAGACTGCTTTCATCGGTATGGGCGTTGCATTCACCTATGCCATATTGCAAAAAGTGTTGCACGTCATTGCGGAGACACCCGCTTACGTGACAAGCCAGGTCAATAAATTTTGGCCATCTGCCGCTACGCGGGGCGAAATCACTCCGGAGTACTTAGGTGTCGGGTACATCATTGGCTTTAAAATTTCCGGAGTGTTGGTAGCGGGTTCTGTGCTTGCATGGTGGGCCGTGACGCCTCTATTAGCAACGTTGGTTCCAGCAGATACAATTGCATTGCAATTAGTTAAGTTAGGTTATTTGGTCGATATAAATACGGCTGGAGGTCCGGGGAGCTGGAATCCGTCTACTCATTCTTTTGGTAGCTATGCAGATGCAATATATAGAGCCTATATCCGTCAAATTGGAGCCGGTGCGGTAGCTGCTGGTGGGTTCATTACGCTAACCAAAACAATTCCAACCATCGTTAGCTCTTTCCGTGAAAGTGTGAGTTCACTGAAGGAAAAAGGAACTACGGGAGTGCTACGAACAGAGCGAGATCTGTCGTTCAAAGTAGTGATTATTGGAAGCATCGCCTTGATTGCAACGCTTGCCATAATGCCCAATATTCCAGGCGACAGCATTTTGCAAAAGTTGTTCATTGGAGTGTTGATCATCATTTTCGGATTTTTCTTTGTGACGGTGGCCAGTCGAATAGTGGGCTTGGTTGGCTCCAGCAATAGCCCTATTTCTGGGATGACTATCGCCACGCTGATGGGTACCTGTTTGATCTTTACTGCCGTTGGATGGAGTGGGAAGTTGTATGAACCTTTGGCCTTGGTAGTAGGCGGGATGATCTGTATCGCGGCTGCAAATGCGGGAGCGACTTCGCAAGATCTAAAAACGGGCTACATCGTTGGTGCAACACCTCGCTATCAGCAATTGGCTTTGTTTATCGGAGCCATTGTTTCCTCCATCGCCATCGGACTTGTAGTGAAGATTCTGGATACGCCAACTCCAGAGATGTTAACACAGGGAATCATGCATGCAGTTGGTAGTGATAAATTTCCGGCACCCCAGGCAACTTTGATGGCTACTTTAGCAAAAGGTATTTTATCCTTTAATCTCGATTGGCAGTTTGTAATGGTGGGTGTATTTATTGCGGTGATGATTGAGTTATGTGGCATCAAAGCACTCGCTTTTGCGATTGGCTTATATCTACCCTTGGCAACCACGCTACCGATTTTTATTGGCGGTGCGATTAAAGGTTATGTTGACTATCGAGCTGAAAAGAAAAACGAGAAAAAGGAAGAAGATGACCTTGGCAAGGGAAGCTTATTTGCTACTGGCTTGATTGCTGGAGGCGCATTGACGGGGGTTTTTGTAGCCATATTAATAGTGGCGAGCGAACAACCGGACGGATCTCCAATCCGCATTGTGCGTGCAGTGCTTTATTGGTTAAAGCAGCTTCAGTCATTGAACCTAGAACAGCCAATGATGGCTGCACTAGGCGAAAGTGGCTACCACTTGTTGGGGGTAGGCTTCTTTGTAGCCATGTGTGCAGTGCTGTATAGAACCGCTGTGAAGAAGGAAATTTGAAATTAGCATATGAAATGGCCATTAAGTTGTCCACACCCAACGGTATGATAATTCTGGCCATTCCATGTGACCTTAAAACCTAAACATTAACACATGAAATCTCCATGAGCGACTAGCACACCCGAACGAAGATGAATTTTGCTAATTTTAGTTGGCCATTTAGGCCACCTAAAATTATATGGAAAGCACAGAA